>JAAGKN010000449.1_pt1 | contig 55229 bp, 47 predicted proteins | sample 6206371 | NCBI WGS metagenome assembly JAAGKN01 (sample SAMN11533720, study PRJNA540317) | gut metagenome | isolation source: fecal pellets from male and female animal of same cohort | host: Peromyscus leucopus | place: USA:CA | collected 2017
TAAATAATATCTTAATGCCAATCATTGGAGTAATTACTGGTGGAGTAGACTTTTCTACAGGTCTTACTATTCAAGTAAAAGATGCAACCATTAATTATGGAGCTTTCTTACAAAGCGTATTGGATTTCTTAATTATATCTTTCTGTATTTTCTTAATGGTTAAAACAATTAATACTGTTTTATCTAAACTAGAGAACAAAGAAGAGGAAAAGAAAGAATCAAAACCTAAGAAAAGTGATGAAGTATTACTTTTAGAAGAAATTCGTGATGCTATTGTTGGGGAAAAAAAAGAGACTAAAAAGCCTGTTAAATCAACAAAAACAGTAAAAGCAAAAAAAGATTCTAAAACAGAAAAAAATAAAAAATAATCGAAAGATTATTTTTTTTATGATAAAGATGCAGACATAATTGGTAAAATTACATAGAGACCAACTAGTGCTAAAAGAAGGAAAAGAATACCTATTTTTTTTAAACCACTAGTTTTTTCTTGCTTTGTAATTTGCTTTGTTTTTGTAGTCATATTATCACTTCCTATATGTCCATTATAACGTATTTTTACAAAAATTGGAATATGCTATTTTGAAACGCATATAGTCTATTAGGTGAGAAAATGAAAAAAGCAATGGACAAACTATTTACTGTAGATAAAAAAGTAGTAATATTCTTATTCATTATTAGTTTTATAGGGGTTCTTACTGGGGCTCTTTTTATGACCGTTTTAAGTGGTGATGATAAACGATTAGTAGCTGAGACATTATCTTCTTTTTTGGAAAATATAGAACCCACTAATTATATATCTAGCTTAACAAATAATTTAATTATAAACACTTTGTTTATAGCAATTATTTGGTTCCTTGGCTTTTCAATGATAGGGCTTCCTATTGTTGTAATATTATTATTTTATAAGGCTTTTTCTGTTAGTTTTACTTTATCTAGTTTTGTAGCAAATTATGGATTAAAGGGAAGCTTGCTTGGTTTTCTTTATAACTTTCCTCATCAATTTGTAATATTTGTAATTTATCTATATGTTGGGTGTTATGCAATTAAAGTATCAATTGCTTTAATCAATTCTATTTTAAAAAGGAAGACAATAGATTTTAAGAATATTATGAATAGATATTTATTAGTACTTATTATTTCTTTATTGGTAGTTGTGGTTATGACATTAATAGAGACATTCCTAACTCCTTACTTATTGAAAATTATGGTGAATGTGCTATAATAAATTTGTTGGTGAGAATATGAAAAAAGTAGTAATCGGAATGAGTGGTGGCGTAGATAGTAGTGTCGCTGCCATTTTACTAAAAGAACAAGGATATGAAGTCATTGGATTATTTATGCGAAATTGGGATACATCAGTTAATGGGGACTTTTTAGGCAACCCAGATTTAGGAGACCCAATCTGTCCACAAGAGCAAGACTATAATGATGCTTTAGCGGTTTGCCAAAAATTAGATATACCACTTCATAGAATAGATTTTGTAAAAGAATATTGGGACTATGTATTTACTTATTTTTTAGAAGAACTAAAAAATGGTAGAACACCTAATCCTGATATTATGTGTAATAAATATATTAAATTTGATATGTTTGTTAAAGAAGCAGAAAAATTAGGTGCTGATTATATAGCTACAGGACATTATGCTAGAATGAAGGATGGTAAACTTTTAAGAGCATTAGATTCTAATAAAGATCAAACTTATTTTCTTTCTCAAGTATCTAGTGAACAATTAAAAAATGTATTATTTCCAATTGGAGATTTAGAAAAACCTGAGGTAAGAAAAATAGCGGAAGAGTATGATTTAATTACAGCAGAGAAAAAAGATTCTACAGGGATTTGTTTTATTGGTGAAAGAAACTTTACAAAGTTTTTAGAAAATTATCTTCCTAATACACCTGGTAAAGTAGTAGAAATAGATACTAAAGAAGTTATTGGGGAACATATTGGTTTAATGTATTATACAATTGGTCAAAGAAGAGGGCTTAATATTGGTGGTTCTAAAGAGAGAATGTTTGTAGTAGGAAAAGATTTAAAAGAAAACATTTTATATATTTCCTATGGAAACACAGACTATTTAATTAGTGACTCTTGTATAGTAGACACTGTTAATTTTAATAGCGATAAAAGACCGACAGTTTGTACTGCCAAATTTCGTTATAGACAACCAGATAATGATGTATCTCTTGAATATTTAGAAGATGGAAATCTATTGGTAAAATATCCTCAAGGGGTAAAAGCAGTTACTCCTGGACAAGCCTGTGTTTTCTATGATGGAGAAGAATGCCTTGGTGGAGGAATTATCAAAGAAGTGAGAAAAAATGGTGAAAAGCTATGGTATTTATAAAAAGCAGAAATGCTTTTTTGTTTGATATCATTTACTAGAATAAAATTAAAATTATTGAATAATTCCTATACAGAGTTAATAATAAAGTATGAGTAATAAAATCAAAAGATAATATTGTTATTTTTTAGATGAAGTAATTGTAAATAAAAAAATAATATTAACTATTACTTTACACTTGACATTTGACACAACCGTGCTATAATGATAGTAGGAGGGTATGAGATATGGACAGATTAAATGATATCTTACATGAATTAGGTATTTCAAAAGTTAAATTAGCAAAGTTTCTAGGTGTTTCTAGACAAATGATATATAATTATTTAGATTTAGATGATATAAATAAATGGCCTAAAGATAAGAAAGTGTTATTGTTAAATTTATTAGGAATTAAATCTGCAGATGAATTAGATAATATTAAAATAGATACTGATTATATCACTGCAGTAGAGACAAGGCTTAATGCAATGTGCAATGACACACCATCTTCATTAGGCTCTATAGATGCTGGTTCAATATTTAGTGGACTTGGTAAAAAAGAAAAAGAATTAATGATGGGTATCATTGATTTAATTAAAGAGAAATTAGAAGATGATAAGGATCCAAAAAATTATGCAGCTATGAAATATTTATTTCATTTTATTCAATCAATGGATTCTTCAAAAGAACTAAAGTATATATTAGGATATGTTGCTAAAGAAACTGGGTTTGTAAAACCATTAGAATTTGTATTTGATGAAGAAGAACAATTTATTTTTGAAAGTATCATGTATTCTGCATTTGTTTTATACAATAGTGGCGGAGCTTCAAAAACTAAATTAGCTGAATGTCACAAAAGATTTATTAATCAAATTGAACAAAAGATGGAAGATAAGCTTAGTAGAACTTTAGAATTAAATAATATAAAAGTTCAAGCATTAAAAGAATTAGGATACACTGAAATTAATGAAAATAATGCATCAGAAGTATTTGAAAAAATAGCAGAAATCCAATCTAGGAAAGTTGGCAATTAATCCCCTATTTTGGAATTTTGAGAAAGTAGGGGAGGTACCCTACTTTTTATATATAAATTATTAGTTCTTATATTAATAGTTTTAAAATTGTAATAATTGATGATTAATATTACTATCTTCTTTCCAATGCAAAATTTGTCATACAAATAGTATTTATTTTTTAAAATTATAATTTCAAATTTGCATCGAGATAAATTTAGTTGATAAGTTAATCACCTCGAATGCAAAATTGGACAAGTCCCCTTTTCTTAAATTTAAAAATTAGTAGGGGACAATAACACAAAAATAGATGCTGTATTTTGCATCGAGAATGAAAAAGATGAAGAGTTGTTCATCAAATACATATTTATAATGAAATAAAAAATATATTTTAAATTGAAATTTAAGTTTTAAAATTATTTTTTTAAATTTTAATTTCTAATCATTAATTTATAAATTTATAATAAAATTAATAATCAGTTATCAATAATGAATAATAATAAAATAGTAAATAAATATAAGATTATAGAATAATAATGATTAAATGATCATAGTATATTCTTTTATTTTCAACGCAAGTTAAATGCCTATAATGTATATTATGTTAACTTCTTAAAAATAAAAAGATTAAGTTTAATAGTGCAATAAAAAGTGATAATATGGCCATTACTCTGTTCTCTACCTCTTTTATTCTATTTGATATATATTGGTATCCTTTATAAGTTAGTTTAAACTTATATTTATTCTCTGTGTATATAATCATATTATTCTTATATAAATAATTTAATGTCTCATATAGAAAACTTTTTGATATATATGGATTATTGCATAAAAAAGAAATACTAAAAATAAAGTTAGTATTCTCAAAATAATTCTTCAATAATTTACGATATAAGAAAATAATTTTCCAGTTCATAATCAATCTATCTATTTCTAATTAATATTTGAAACAAAATTAATTGTTTCTTTTTTTATATTCTATTAAAGCTTTAGCTAGTTGATCTGGACAAGATGTTCCTCTATTTCTACAAGGAATCCCTTGTAATAATTCAATTACTTCATCAATAGACTTACCAGCACATAATTTAGATACACCTAGTGTATTACCAGGGCATCCCCCTACTATCTCCACTCTATTGACAGTCTCCCCTTCTATTTCAAATATCATATTATTTGAACATACACCTTTTGGCTGATATTCATATTTTACTATTACTGCTTCTTTTTCCATTTTAATAATTCATCCTTTTCTATTTTATCTATTCTAGTAGATTCTCTAATCTTTTGTATACTTTTATTCTGTATCCAACTATCCATTTCATTATTCTGTAGAAATAATAATGTTTTTTCTTTCTGTTTTATGTAGCAAATAGAAATAAGCCAAGCTATAGCCATTTTTACATAATATTTATCTGTTTTATGATGATTGCAAATATCTAATATTTGATCAATATATTCATCATTTATATAATAATCTAACAAAAGAATAAAACCGACTCTTTGATACCACTCATTTTTGCATTTTAAACACCTTTTAACAAAGGAAAATCCATCTTTAGTATTCCTGTTCCATATGTGTATATTTGTCACTGTAAGGTCGCATAAAGCCCAATTGTCGACATATGGAATAAAATCCCATAATAATTGTTGGATGTTTTTAAAATCCTCTTTAATATATCCTATTAAAAGTCCATGTATTAATCTTTCTTCATAAGTTTTATGATTATTTAATTCTATAAATTTTAAATAATCTTCTTTACTGATAGATTTAGCAATTTTCTTTAATTCAGGAGTTCTCACTCCTATTAAATAGTTTTCATTAATTCCTAAATTAGCAGTGAATTTTTTATAAGAATTATCCGCTAATGAATATAAATTCTGTAGAAATTCTTCATATCTTTTTTCATTCCAATTTGCTTCCATAAATTCATTTTATCATATTCTTTTAGAATAGTAAATGAGATAATAATAGTGCACAAAATCCCAATAGGAAATAAATAATCGTATGCTTTAAAGAATAGTTTTTAGCTTCTGGAAGAATATCTAGTAATGCTAAAGATATCATAATTCCTGCCACTAATGCTAAGAATATGGCAATAATCATATCTGATAGTCTATCTTGAAAGAAGAAAGCAGCTATAACAGCGCCTAAAGGTTCTGAAAGAGCGGAAAGTAAAACCATTTTAAATGCTTTCCATTTACTATTAGTAGAATAATATATTGGTATAGCAATAGTAATTCCCTCTGGTATATTATGGCACGCTATTGAAAGAGCTAAAAATAATCCTGTTTTATATTCCATGGAGGTAGTTAAATAAGTAATAATCCCTTCTGGAATATTGTGTAATATAATTGCAACCATAGAAAGAACTCCAATTTGGTAAAGTGAACTACTATCCCCTACTCTTTTTTGGACATTTTCATTTAGAATGGTTGAAAGTAAAACACCTAATAATAAAAATAATATGCAAAATATGATATTGAATCCAGATAGAAACGATTTTTTAAAATAAGTAAAAGAGCTTGGAATTAAATCGAATATGGAGACAAAAAGTAAAACTCCAGCCGAAAAGCCAAGAGCTTTTGCTATTATATTTTCTTGATTCTTAATCCATAAAACAAAAAAACCTAATACAGTAGAAATTCCTGCAAGAGAAGTAACTAAAAAAGCAGTCTTATTCATAGTATCACCGTTACTTTATCATATAAAAAAGAAGAAATAATTATTCTTCTTTTTTATTTTTTTACAGTTCTTAAATAAAATTCTTTTACTTTACCAGCAGGAACTGAATATTCTTCTAAACCTGATAATAAATTTCTATAAGCAATAGCTTCTTCTAAGTTAGTTATACCCTCAATATTAAGACTTTGAATCTTTGCTTCTAAATCTTTACTTTCATCGTCCATTGTTGTATCTACAACAGGAGTATCTTCTGGAACATCTACTCCTAACTTTGTACATAATTCTCTATTAGTAGCTAATAAAGTTTGTAATGAAGCTATTTCACTTTGGGTATTATCAATGTAAGTTACTAAGTTCTCTCTACTTAAATTAGAGCCCCTTCCTAAGAAATGTTCTAGCTCTTTTATTTTATCATTATCCAAAATAATAGAACCTGTTCCTAAACTTTGTCTAAATGCTTTTCTTTCATCATAGATAGAAGATAATATTTCAACAATAGTAGTTTGTAAATGTTTTAATGTTTCCCTTTCTTCTTCTGAAGAAGTAAAGTGATAATAATCATCTGGGCCTATTCCAAAAGAGAATAATTTTGCAACAAGTTCAGATTGCTTCCTCATTAAATCTTGATAATAATCTTCCCAGTTATCAAATTTTGGATTTTTTGAAAGAAATCTTTGTTTTGTATTTTCATCTATACCGGTAGACATATTCCAAAAAGTTTGTTTTAAACCACTTACATCCATAAATGTTTCTGGCTCTTTTTGGTATGCTGGTGGTAAAGTAATTACATGACCAATTGTTGATTCATCACTAATTTGTGGAACATTAATATAGAATAAACTATTTTTCTTTAATTGTTGGAAGGCATCTTCTATTGCCTTTTCATATTCTTCTTCTAATTGTGCCATTGCCTCTTTATATGCTGGTAATTTATTAGTAATAAAATTAGCTTTATCTTTCTTTTCTTTTATAGTTTTATATAAACTATTTAGTTTATTTTGAAGAGTTACCAAAATATCAATTTGCTGGTAGCGTCTTTTTTCTTCCTCAAGAAATGGTAAAATAACTTCTTCTGTGACATTTACTCCAAAAGCTTGATATAATCTGCGAACATTATTACGTTCGACAGATTGAAAGAAATTATGATAATCTGGATCTAGCAAAATAGCTTGTGCTTTTGCTAAGTCACTTTCCTTAAGAGCAATTAAACTACTAGCTGCTACTAAATCCTCTTTTAATTTTTCATTTTTTCTTTCGGCATCTTTAATAAGAGAATCAATTTCTTTAACAGATACCTGTCCTTCTAATACATTTGATATTCTTTCTCTTAGTACAGAACGCATAGCCTCTTCATTAGCAAGAAATTGTCTTTGAGAATCTCTTTCTGTATCTAAGCAAGTTAAATCATAATTAATTTTAGAAAGCTGATTGTTTAAGTCTTCTTGTTCTTTTTTCTCATTTTGACTTAAATCGTCAGATGGTAATTCTTCTCCTTTTAAGAATGCTTGATAAGTTTGGAATAAAATAGCATAAGTATTTCCTTGTAATCTTTCACTCACTAAAGTATCTTGTAAAGTAGCAGGAAGATTTGTATAGAAAGTAGTATCTAATTTTTGTAAATTCATTACTCCTTGTATGAAATAGAAAGTTGTATTTTTTTCAAAAGAAGATGGTAATAGTGCTTCAATTCCTTCCTCTGAAAGAATTTTATTAGCCAGTTGATTAGTAGCATTAGGAGAATAAATAAGTATTCTGCTACTATTCTTAAGTAGATTAAGTATTTTATCACATATAGCTGCTACTTCGTCAGAAGATAATGCTATACCTTGAATGCTACATTCTGTCTGTAAAGCTTTTATAAATTGTTCTTGAAGCTCTAAATTTATTTTAGAATATACCTCTTCAATATTTGTAACATTATAAAAAACTTTTAATAAATTTTCTAAAAAGCTAGTTGGAGTTTGATTTTCTTGAAAGAAAATTTTTGCATCGTTAGCTTCATAGAATTCTTTAACTCTTCCGTTAGCATATAAACTCTCCTGAATGCTCGAATTAAGTTGTTTTAATTTTGATTGTACTGCTTCTTGCTCTTGTTCTAAAGAGACTCTTTTTTTGTCTGCTTCTTTATTTTCTTTTTCAAAGTCAAAATAAGCTTGTAGTTCTTCTAATGATAGGGTATCGATTGACTTTAAAACAATTTGTCCCATATACTCTTCTACAATCATAGCCATTTGGAAGATTTCTTCTGCCTTTTTTTGAATATCAGAAAGAATAGAATCATCTAATGACCAACTTTTTGCATATTGCAAATCTGTTTCTGCTTCTTTTTGTGCTTCCTCCAAATAAGTTAAATAATCATCTAAATAGGCTTCTGGATTTTGTCTTTTATATTCACTAGGATTTAATATTGTTTTCATTTTTTATTCTCTCCTTCCTGTTGCATTAATTTTAATGCGCGTTTTTTCAAATTTTTAGCTCTATTCAATAGTTCCAAATTTTCTTTTATACTTCTTTTCTCTTGCTCTTTAAAAGGAACTTGTTCTTTGACCATAAATCTCCTCCTTAAATGATGTTCATTATTATATAATATTTTCAAAAAAAGTCAATTTTAATGAGAAAAAGTATCCATTATAGATACTTTTATTTTAACATGTATATGCTTTGTTTTGATGAATATTCATTAGCTGTAGTTTCAAATATAGTATCGTAATTCTTAGATGCATAATTATAAATTGTAGTAACATTAGTACGCCATGCTGTTGGTAAATCATCTACAGAATCGGACACTCTAGTTTCAATTCTATCCATTGGTGAAATTCCTTCTAATTTCATTTCTAATAATTCCAAAGTTTGTTCAATAAAACCAGCTGTTGCAGTAGGAAATGTAGCATAAGCGCCATTTATCATGATGTTCGTTGGATTATTTTTATTTAAAAACATTGGGCTATCGAATCCACAAGACGCTTGACATATTGCGTAGTTTAAAGAGGCATCAACGCCTAATATATCAGAGAAATATTCAATTTGCTTAGCATAACTAGCATTACTACTATATAAATTATGACCTTTTATTTCTTCTAAAGTAACTCCATATTGTTCTGGATTACGATAGATATTGTGAATAGAGAGTAAAAAAGCCATTTCTTTACTATTACAGAAAACAGTTTGATTTCCTACTTTTATTTTTTCAATCATATTTTGCTGTTGATAAAGTTCTCCATTAAATGAATTTGTCATATCACTAAGTATTTGATAAACTTTTTCTTCATCTAGACCATAAATGCTACTATAAAGTTGAGTATATTGCTTTTCTTCCTCATTGGCACTAGCAAGTTCTATTTCTTCCTCAGTTGCAGAAGAATATTGCGCTTCTCCATAATTTATAATTTTAGCGACTTTCACATTTTTCCAATTGCCTAAATTTATGTCTTCTTTTGCTCCTGATGCTTCCCATTCAATAATATCTACAGCACCAGAGCTTGTCATAACATGCCCCCAAGAACTAGTAGCATCCGCTCCTTTTCCATCAGCAATGGTTGCTTGAATAACTTTCCCATCTTCTAATACAATATCTATATTGTCCCCTACTTTTCCAAATTTTGGAGAAACTGCTACTAAATATCTATCATTTAATGTTGCTATACCATTAGAACTAGGCTTTCCAGCATTTCCCCATTGATCTGCTATTTCTTTTTGCGCTGTTCCAGAATTCCATTTTCCGTAAAAGTAACTATAGGAAGTATAGTTTGGGCACAGCCCTGTTTGTCTAACAGATGATGGAATAAAAATTTCTATTCCTCCATTTTCATTTACAATGGTTGGAGTTTCTATATCATCCTCTATAGGTGGGGCAGAATTTTCTATAGAAAATAATTCTAGGGATGAAGATGCTAAAACAGTTGAATCTAAAGCTTCTTCTAACTGTGTTTTCATATATTCTTCTAATATGTGATTAATAGACTTTTTGGAAAATACATTTTCGATTAAGTCACTACCAGGAATAGAAAAGCGTTTTTCTTCTCCTATAGTAGGAATCTCTTGTGGAGCATCAGTAATTTCATAATTTTTATCTATATAATAAACACCAGAAGATAATTCTGCAATTTCTTCTGCTGTACGAGGAGAAATTGAAAAAGTTTTATCTCCACCATTTTTAGAATCTATGAAAGGTATTATCAAAGAAGTAGCTAAAACAATAATAGAAAAAGATGTTACAATTACGATTTTTTGATTTCTAGAGGCCCATTCTTTTAAAGAGGTAATTACATCATCTTTTTCTAGTAAATGCTTTGACTGAGAGTTTAGCTCTACTGATATTGGAGGTATATTTTCAATATTTACTGATAAATGTTTTGGCGAAGTATTATACTTTTTCATCCAATTATCTAGAATACGAAAAATATTTTCATCTTGTACTAATTCTTTAGATATCCATACTTGATTCATATCATCACTTCCTTTATGCCAACGATAATCATCATACCAAAAAAAACAGGAAAGTGTCAAGAACTTTTTTAGACTAAAAAACGGAATAATAAATTCCATTTTTAAACTTTTATTTGCTCTCTAAATTTTTTTCTTCAATATTGCTAGATTCACTAGAAACTTGACAACATGCATACAAGAAAATAGCAATTATGAATAGAAACACAAATAATACTGCTTTCATAATAGTCCCCCTCTATTATAATTATAGCATATATTTGATTTAAAAATAAAAAGTTTAGAACTTTATTATTCTAAACTTTCTCATTATTTAATACTTTTTCAGGATTTTCTTGAAATAATTTATTAAAATATTCTTCATCAGTTAATTTGATAATTTTCTTCTTTAATTTTTCGAAGTTATCAAATATTTTAGATGTACTTCTATGAGAATCACTTGCGAGCGCAAAATATTTTCTTTTCTTTAATAATTGTTTACATAATTTTTTAGCTTTTCTACCATATCTTCCATCTAAAGAAGCAATATTTCCTTGAAATAGAATTCCAGCATCTAAATAATCATTGATTTTTTCAGGATTTTCTTGAAATAATCTATATCGTTCTGGATGAGCAAGAATAATATGATATCCTTTACATTTAATATTCGTTAACATATCTAAAGAATGTTCCATTTTTTCAGATAGCGGCAATTCAATTAATAAATAATTACTATCATTCATTTTGCTAATTTGTTTCTTGTTAATTTTTTCAATTATTTCATCACTTAAATAGATTTCATTGCCTAAATATAATTCAACATCTATTTGTGATATTTTTAAACCTTTTTTTAACTTATTTAGTATTTCTTTTTTTACTTTATTTCCAGTTACATAGTCTGTATTATCGATATAGTGAGGAGTAGCTATTATTTTATAAAAGCCAATCTTTTGAAGATTTCTAATAATTGCGATACTTTCTTCGATATCAGGTGCTCCATCATCAATACCATATAAAATATGTGAGTGAATATCTATCATAGATTACTCTGAATAGTAATTTCCATAATAAGAACTAGTAATAGTGTTTGTTACTCTATTTAAAACAATTCCCGCAATGTCAACTTCAAGATTCTTTAAACTTTTAATTGTTTTTTCTAGCATGTCAGTTTTTGTAATGTTTGCTGCACATACTACTACTGCTTTATCAATGAATTTACTAAATACTAAAGAGTCAGTAAGGCCTGTAATTGGTGTTCCATCAAAGATAATAATATCAAAATGCGGAGTTACAGCAGAGATAAATTCTTTTACATTGTTAGAATCTAGTAACTCACTAGGGTTTGGTGGAACAATTCCCCTAGGAATAAAGGAAAGATTTTTAATTCCTGTTTTTTGAATATATTTTTGATAATTTTCTCCATCGTTATCGCATAGCATTACAGATAATCCTTTATCACAGCTAGTATTGAATACTTTATGAAGACGTCCTAAACGTAAATCTGAATCTACTAATAATACTTTTAAGTTTTTTTGTGCAAAGGAAACTGCTAAATTTAAACTTACAAAACTTTTTCCCTCCCCTTTGCTAGTGGAAGTAACTAAAATAGTTTTACTTTTCTTTAATTTTAAAGTATATTGAATATTTGTTCTGATAACACGAATGGATTCTGCAATTGCTGATTTTGGATTTTCTCTTACAACTAATTCACTCATGCTCTTTCCTCCCTTTTTACTACACTATAAGTTGGTACTGTACCTAAAATTGGTACATCGAATTTTTCTTCTAATTGCTCAACACTCTTAACAGTATTATCAAAATAGAAGATTACAAATACAATTCCAATACTTAATATTAAACCAACTACAAAAGCTATAATAGTAGCTTTTAGAAAACTAATATTAGATGGTGTAGATGCAATTTCTGCAACATCTAATATGCTAATATTAGATAGATTATAAATTTCTTTTACTTCATTGCTAAAGATAACTGCAATTTCATTAGCAATAGAAGCTGCTAATTCTGGATCAGTATCACTAACAGATATTTTAATGATTTCTGTATTGGTAACCCCTGTAACAGAAATATGACTAGCAAGTTCACTAGCTGAATAATCAAGGTCTAAATTATCAATAACTTGATTTAACACTTTTCTTGTTTTTGTAATTTCTTGATAAGTTGTGACTAATTTAGAGTTAATTGTTAAATCGTTGTTATTAATAGTATCTTTTTCGCTATTGTTTGAAAATCCTGTTAGGATTAAAGTAGTAGATGATACATAATTAGGTTTTTGAATAAAACCAAAATAAATCATACTAATTAATACAATTACTAATGTTGTTGCAATGATGATAAACTTTTTACGATATGTATAACGTAATAGTTCCTTTAAATCGATTTCTTCCATTGTTTTTCCCCCTCGAAACGACCGCTATTATAGCATAAGTCGCCTTTATTTGCAAATTATAATTATTTGCCTTCTAAAACATTTTTAATCTTTTCTGAAGCTTTTTTTACATCTTTTTCATTTGGTATCATTACATATCTTTTTGGTCCAGGACCAGTATAGGTTTGATTCATAGCTCCACTACCACTTACACTCTGTGTAACAATATTCCAACTGCTCATATCATCTAATTGATTTTTAACTAACATTTGAATAAGTTCTTTAGGAATATCTGTACGATAGAAGTCTTTTAATAAGTTCATTATTTTTTGATATTTTAAAAGAGTGGATTTATCTGATGATATCTTTTTTATAATTGCTTCTAAAACTTGCTGTTGATTTTGAATACGATGTAAGTCACCATTTGTATAGGCGTATCTTTCACGGGAATATGCTAAAGCTTGTTTTCCATCCATATGATTGATTCCCTTTTTCACTACCCAACCTTTTATATGGTAGGAATTAAATGTTTGATCATTATCTATATCAATACCACCAATTTGATCAACTAGTTCCACAACAGAATTAAACCCCACTTTAACAGAATAGTCAATTTTTATATTGAATAAATCTTCTAAAGTAAGACGTCCCATATCAACGCCATAAGCCCCGCTATGAGTAAGCTTATCCTTAAGACCAGTTGTACCATGTAATTGAACATAATAATCTCTTGGAATACTAGTTAATAAAATAGTTTTAGTTTCTGGATTTACTGTCATTATCATATTAACATCACTAAGTGATTTAGCAGCTATGGTATTACTTCTAGAATCACTACCAGAAATATAGATACTAAATGGTTCTAATTTATCAACCTTCTTATATTCTTTCTCCACTTTTTTTTCTAATTCAAAAGTATAGATGGTTCTAATATCATTGTCTATTTCAGGATAATCATTTGCTAAAATAGATAAGTATGATTCGTCTAAAACGATACCAGCTAAATCATTTGCAAGTAAACTACTATAAAGATTATATAAATCATTATTTTCTTTTAAAGTGGCATTAGATTTATCTTTTAATACTTTAAGACATTCCTCTACTTGTGGATCAGAAGATAAATATCCAATAGTTTTATCATCTAGATTCCATATTTTTTCATATTTACTGTTATTTAATACAAGAACATAGTAAGCAGTCACTTCTATATTATTATTGTTAAAACCTTCTTCTAAAAAGTTATTAACATCCCCACTTACTGTACTTCCAAAAATCGAAATAAATGCAATTAGTATATATACGAGTGCACTAATGATATTTGTCCATATTTTTCTTATCAGTAATAAACTTATAGCAATAATATTTAATACTATCATTACAATAATCAATAATCTCATATATTTACTAGGTATCATATTTAGTTTTTGCAATGTATAGATAAAATAAGAACTTAAAGCTAATCCTAAAATAGTAATAATTATCTTACTAATATCAAAAATTTTCTTTTTCATAGAATACTCCCTCAAATGTGGCATATTATAACACATTTGTTCTTCTATATCAAATTGAAACAAAAGAAAAAAGGACTATGACGTCCTTGGTTTCTTATAGTTAATTATTGGATAATTTAACTCAACTGAAATTTTTTCTTTTGTACCATCATTATCTGTATCATACATAAATTTATAACTGTATTCATTTGTCCAAGCAGTATAATCTAGTTGAATTTTATTATATTTAGATCTGGTAACATCAATATATCTGGTTTCTCCAGGATAATTGTTATCATAAACTTCAATTTTAAATTTGTTGGCATCTTCTGTATCTTGTATTAATCGAATAGCATTGATAGCATGATTTCCTGCTATACCAATAACAACTGGAGTACCTTGTTCTAGTTGTGTTGTTAATTCATTAAACGCTCTATCTGGAGTAGGTCCAAAAGATGTACTATTACTATCTTTCATTTGAAGCATAAATAGTCTCCAAATAGCATTTAAAAGTTGGGCTTCATCATTTGAAACAGCATTATTAAATGTGTCATTATCTATATTTAATAGAGCACTTTGATATTTTGTAAAATCTTTATCCTTACCAGAATAATCTTTTACAGAAATAGTCGCACCTATGTTTTCTAGTAGATCATAGTACTCAGTTTTAATCATCCAAGTATCGTTTTCTACTCTATCTCTATAATCACTTGGATTATCTCCTAAAAATATTTTTAATGCTTCATTACTAATTTTAAAATCATAAAGTTTTTTATTTTTGGAAAAATAAGTGTTTGATAAATCATAACCATTAGATTCCCAATCTATTGTTTTCATATAACTTAAATAAAATTTAGATACGCTATAAGAAGATAATTGCATAGGTAGTTCATTTTGATAGTATAACATTGCAAAAGTAGCCATGCCATAACAATGTCCATCTCCGCTTTTATTACTTCTGAAGTTTGCAAAAGAGAAACCATCCCTATTTACTAAGAACCCACTATTTGCTGTAATCATTCCATCTACTTTATTATCACAATCAGTATCTACATAGTTATAATTGATATCTGCTCCTATTAAAGAATAAATCTCATCAAGCGCTGAAGAATCTAAAGCATTATAGAAATTACATCCAGTTTCAGTTGCAATTTCACCTAAATCATCATCATCAAGTTGATCTCCCAACCCTATTACACAAATCTTTACATTTTTATCTTTTGCGTTTTTTATAATAGAAGATTTATTAGAAGATAATGATCCTGATGTATTTTTTCCATCAGTAAGTAAAATTAAATATTTTCCTTCATCTTCTTTAGATGAAAATTCTTTAATTCCACTATTTAGAGCAGTTATGATATGAGTCCCAGATAAAGTAGTTTGCCAGTTACTCTTCATACTATTAACTGCTTCTTTCACTTCTGCTTTCTCTGATGTAAAGTTTTTTATTTTTGCATAGCTTCCTGCAAATTCTGAAACACCAAATTGGTAATTTCCTGTAAACATATCTATCATATTGTTAGTTAATGTAAGTCTTTTAAAATCACTATCATTTCCAACTGCACCAGTAACAGAAGAATATCCTGCATTATGTAGTTGATTTTCTGTATACATAGAAACTGAATTATCAATAACAAATAAGATTTGAACATTTTTATTTGTTAAAACAACATCTTTATCTCCTATTACGTATTTTGAAAAATGATTTAATGTTACTGTAATAACCTTTTTTTCTTTATCAACCGTTGTAGGTAAAGGTTCTAATTCTTTTGTTTCTTCATTGAAATAGTATAATGTTAAATTATCCTCATTTAAACCTTTTGATTGAACATCAGAAATATCATAAGAAATCGTTACTATAGCGCTTTCTATAGTACCATTTGAATAAAAATTATATACTTGGTCTAGAATTCCATCCATATCAGAAAAGGTAGAATTTTTTAAACTATCAATAGTAGTACTAGCAATATTTCCTTTTCCATTAATTTGTAATGAAATTCCAAGTTTTTTATCTTCAACAGTAAATGTTAAAGATCTATCACCATCTTTTACTCCATCTCCTTTTGAATCTTCCTTGAGAGGGTCTAATCCTAAATCTAGTTCATCACCGTCAAAAAGACCATCTCCATCAGTATCCTTTTTTAATGGATCTGTTTTAGATACATTGACTTCATAATAGTCCGATAATCCATCTCCATCAGTATCAGATACATTGATATCTGTTCCTAATTTTTTTTCTTCCGCATTTGTTAATCCATCTGCGTCATTATCAGCATTTTCATCTTCTTCAGTGTCAGTTAATAGTCCATTTAAACTAGTAGTATTATCATCACTATCTTGTAAATTGATTACTTTTACAGATTTTTTTATTTTTTTACCGCTTGGAGCAATAGCTGTGATTGTGTATTCTCCATCCTCTTTAGGCAAAGTCCACTCTACATTAGCGCCATCACTTTTTATTTCTCCATCATCAGTTTTAAAACTAATTTCAGTTATTCTATTATCTTCTTTATCATAAGCAGATACGCTTAATTTTAAGGTAGTAGGACTAGTATGAGTAACAGAACTATCCCTTGTCTCATCCCAACTAATCTTTGTAAAATCATAAAATTGATTAAATAAAATAATTGATAGAATAATAATAGCACAAATACTAGTCCCTACGATAAATGGTTTTTTATGTTTAACGATAAAGTCTTTACATTTTATTAAATATTCTTTTATTTTGGAAATATATGGTTCTAAAGAAACTTGCTTTGTGGGAACCATATTATTAGTAGAAGATTCTACTTGCTTTTTAGCATCATAAACTGGTGTACCACAAGAAGTACAAAAAGCATCTCCTTCTTCCATCTTTTGTCCACAATTTGTACAAAACATATTTTTACTCCCTTTCTTAAAAAGTAGATAGTAAAGTTTTCTATCTACTCTTTCTTATTTTTAATATTGTGTTCCACAAGAAGTACATTTGTTAGTAGTTTCATCAATCTTATTTCCACAGTTAGCACAGAATTTAATAGGTGCCCCGTTATTAACAGGAGTTGATGATTGAATAGTTGGATTTACAACAGGTGCATTGGTACTTTGTACTGGTGGTACAGCAGTTCCAACATTTGCAGTAGTATTACTTCCTTTATAAAGAATTGCATATGCAATAAGAGAAGCTATTCCAATCCAAAGTACCCAAAATCCAATGCCATATTTTATATATGATGAATCTAAATCTAAACTGTTATATAAATAAATGGCAAATACTGCTGATAAAATGGTTGGTATTAAAGACATTTTTTCATTAGCGTTTTCAATTGCTTTTCCCATAGGAGAAGTAAAAAATTGTGGTACATATTTTTTTACAAAGTCTTTAAAAATAAATAAAGTATTTGCAATCACTAATAAGATAATTACTTTTCCTTCCCAATATCCAAATAAGGAAATTGATTCTGAAAAACCAAGAAACGAAAACTTAAGATAAGGGAGGATTACTCCAAGAGCTAAACAGATAACTCCAATTGCTCCTAATATTTTTGTATTTTTACATTTTTCCATAATTTGTTCCATAACTAAACCTCTTTTTCTATAAAATTATTTTTCTTCTGTAGTATAGATAGCCTTTAAATCGGTATTATAATAAGTAATTTTGCTACCATCTTTTACCTTAATATAATTTGAATAAGTACTGATACTATTAGATTTTTCTACACTAATAGTTTTTCCAGTTAATAAATTATAAACTACCCTTTTATCTGTATCTCTATCTGTATAAGTAAGGAATGTACTTAAATCATAATCTGAAATGTAGCTAGTATTAAACTCTGTTACAGTTTGTCCATTTTTAAGATTTACTAAATGAACTTTACTATCTTTAGTAGCTAAAATATAATCTTTACCTTCTTTTTTCAGATATTGATATAATAGTGGGCTAAAGAAATCAAGATCTGACCATTCACAGGCAAGGTATACCTTATCACCTTTCATTAATCCTTTTCCTTTATCACAAGAAAATTTTGTTAAACCTGTTGTAGATTCCCATTCACTAGGAATAGAAGTATCTGAATTTGGTCTATTTGATACAATTTTTCCAGTAGATGTCTCTAAATAACTATAACGATTAGAATAATCTTTACTATTATCTCTAATTTGAAGATATCCTGGCTCATAGTCTAAATAAATATCACTACTTGTTGACTGATAAGCAAGCTTATCGTTTTGAAGATATAAAATTTCAATGCGACTATAAGGACTTGTAGTAGTTATTTCAAAAATATTATCATCATGTGTAGAAATATAATTTGTTGTAAAATCATAGATAACTTTTCCATTTTGGCAATTTACAATAGCATATTTTTCATTTTCTACATTTACTCTACAATATTTTTCTTTTAAACTTTCATCTGTTTCTGATGGATCTATAGACAAATAATCTTCTCCATTTGCGAATTTATAAGTATAAGTAATCTTACCATCTGTATTCATAATACCAGCTTTTTTTGAAGATTCATCATACCATGTTAAGAAACCTTCATCTACATAAGAAACAACAATACCTTCTTTTGTCTTTTTCTTAAGGTTACTATCATATAATTGTGAATTAATAACCCATACATTTTCATCGGCAATATATTTAATAGCTTCTTTATATGGTGAAGAAGCTTTTACTTTTCCTTTAGTATCAATAACTTGATATACTTCAATTTCTTTTCCTTCTTCGACTGCTACTCCATTAACTATAGCATGATTTCCATAGAAACTAGTAGCATATTCATATTTAGCATCTATTACAAACTTTCCTTTTGTATTAATATATCCGTATTTTCCATTCTTTTCTACTAAGATAGGTGTATTTGGATTAAATAAATCTGAGATAGATGTTGATTTTGAACGAAATAAATTTTTTACTAGAAAAAATCCAATGACAATAATGACAATTGCAACTACAATAGGAATAAACTTCTTTATATTTTTTAAGTCCATTTTCTTTTTGGCTGGTTGCGTTTGCATCACAGTTGGATTTACTTCTACATTTTGATTATTAGTAGATGGTTCAGTATCTCCATTTTCTGCTATAGGTGTTGCTTCTACTGTTGTATTCAACTCTGCGTTTTGAATAGGTGTTTCTTCCAAAACAGCAACTGGTTCATTGTTAGAATTTTCTTCATTTACTAAGGGAGAACCACACCCTTTACAGAATTTAGCTTCTGCATTGTTTTCTGCTCCACAATTAGAACATTTCATATTTTCCCTCCATTTTCTACACTTTATAAATAGCTTGTCCAATTTGGATCTATATTTCATTTCACTACTCTTAACGACACTACTATTCTTAATCATTATACCATATATCGAAAAAAAGTAACATATTATGACAAAAAAAAGAAAGTTTATACCTTCTTTTTCTCTTTCTCCTTCATGATAAAATGATAACTATCTTTACACATATCTTCTAAAGTTTCTTCTGTTTTCCAGTTTAATTCGGCTAAAGCCTTAGAAGGATCTGCATAATATTCTGGCAAATCGCCTTCTCTTCTTTCACCAAATTTATAATTTAATTTTAAATTATTTACTTTTTCAAAAATAGTAACAATCTCTGCCACACTAACGCCATGACCAGAACCTAAATTATATATATAGATATTTGAATCGTGATTGTGAGCATGTTCTAAAGCTTTAATATGTCCCTTTGCTAAATCTATAACATGAATATAATCTCTAATACAAGTTCCATCTATAGTATCATAATCATTTCCAAATATAGTAAGCTCTGGTAGTTCATGTGTTGCTACTTTCAAAATATAGGGCATTAAATTGTTAGGAATACCATTAGGGTTTTCACCAATGAGCCCACTTTTATGTGCTCCTACTGGATTAAAATATCTTAGAATGGTTATCTTAAAAGTAGGATCACTAGCATATAAGTCTTCTAATATTTTTTCAATCATAGACTTTGTTTCGCCGTATGGACTAGATGTTTGCTTCCTTTCCATAGTTTCAACATACTTAGGAGTATCTTGAATACCATATACAGTTGCACTAGATGAAAAAACAATATTTTTACAATTACATTCTTGCATTACTTCCAATAAAGTTAATGTAGAATCAATATTGTTGCGGTAATAAGTAAGTGGTATTTTAACAGATTCTCCTACTGCTTTTAATCCAGCAAAATGAATTACGCCTTCAATTTTATTTTCTTGAAATATTCTTTGAAGTAATTCTTTATTACAAACATCTCCTTCATAGAAAGAGACATCTTTATTAGTAATTTCTTTAATAGCATCGATAACTTCTCTCTTTGAATTTGATAAATTATCTATTATTACTACTTCATATCCATTTTCTAATAATTCACATACTGTGTGACTACCAATAAAGCCGCAACCACCAGTTACAAGTATTTTCATATGATCACCTCTAATTAAATTATATCATATTATTTTTAATGAGAAAATTAATGTAACTTTAGTTTAATAATTTTCAGGAACTTTTCTTTTTCTTGTTTGTTTAATAATAATATAAATGTTACTAAATATCCTAATATTCCAACACATATTATAATACTTCCAAAAGATATCCAGTTGTTAATTGTAGTAAATCTTGAAATTAATTGAAAAGTGATTAATAGAAATAAAAAACAACTAAGATTTTTTAAAAAAGGTTTAAAAAAGGTATACCATTTTATTTTTAAATTCATAGCTGCATTTATTGTATTGAAAAAGAATACTTTAAAAATCCAATAGATAGAACTAACACCTGCAATGGCATAAATTCCTAAATTTGTTGTTTTTAATAAGATTATAGTTGTAAAGGTACTTAAGATACTCATAATGAATGTTACAACAACAGGTCTTTTTAACTTATTAGTAACAGAATCTAAGACAAATAATGTATAGTTGCTTGCAGAAATAGCAAATGGCAGAATAGAAAGAATTGACAAAATCTGTATTTTTAAAAGTTCTGCCTCAGCTTTTCCTGGTAACCATAATTTAAAGAACTCATTTCCAAATATAATAATTCCTGCTAGTGGAACTAGCATTATGAGACCGATTACTTTTAAAGAGTAATTTATAGTTTCAATCAATTCTTCCTTTTTATTTTGTGAGTATAGCAATACAAATTGTGGATTAAAAGTATTAGAAAAAGTAGCTAATAAATTTTCAATTGCAGTAGGAATCGTTTTTGCAATTGACAAAATTCCCATTTCAATTGGCCCCACCATTATATTTGCAATCAGTAAGTCAATGCCTGTCAATAATACTTTGCTTAAACTGTTAATTGAATTCCAAATTCCTGATTTGGCCAAAATTTTTATACATTCAAAATTAAAATATTCTGCTTTAATTTTTAAGTTAGAACATAATTTTTTGCTTAATCTATAATTAGTAATAATTAAATATAATGTCATAATTACTGCACTTAATGCAATAAAATAAATTTTAGGTTGGAAAAGATAAAATAGTATAACTAAAAGAATTACTTTTAAAATATTTCCAATAATATTTCTAATAGCAGATAAATCAATTCTGTTTTTTATAAAGCTTGCAATATTAAAAATAGTATTAAATAGTGATAGTATTAAGTTTATGAATGATAATGTAAAAGTTAGTTTCACATCAAAAAGTAAATTGTTAGGGACATTTAAAAAAATGTGAATATTTATAATAAATACAATAGAAAGAATAAGTATTATTAAAGAAACTATAGCATTTATAAAAAATATTGATGAATAATATTGATTAGCTTTTTCTTTATTGTTTTTTATATATTCTATTGTAATAAACCTACTAGCCATTGAATTAATTACTAAAGTAACTATTGTTGCATAACTAACAAAATTATTTGCTAATCCTACAAAACCATAGGCATCATCTCCTACTTTTAATACAATTATTGGTGTTAAAATAAAATTAATACACAATTGAATTAAAAAAGAGAGAATGTTTGAAATTAAGTTTGCTAATACTCTTTTCTTATTCATTTTACACTCTCCAATTTGTATGGAAAATCAAATTTGTAATATTGCGTATTTAGCCATTCACAAATTTTATTCAGTTTATAATAATTTAAATTCCATTCGTGTGTAAAAATAATTAAATTATTATCATTTTTATAGTGTGACAATTCTTTTTTTATTGAAAATAATGAAATATTTTCTATACGAATATCTGTATTGTAAAAAAATATATTGTTTTTATAATCATAGTAATAGTCATATTTAAAAAGAATTTCATTTTCTTCCTCTGTTAAATAATAATCTTTTCTATCACTAGTATCCGCACCTAATAAGCCAGTAATTTTGAAATTATTTTCATTAATAGAAAGTAAATTATTTTCTGACAACTCAAATCTATCCATTCTAATTACGCCTGTTAATGATTTTTCACCTACAATTTTCTTCATTTCATTTATAAATTTGCTGTATTCTTTTGATATATTATTGTTATCTTTTCCATAAAAACTTTTTTCAGAGTAAGCATGGAATCCAAATTTTAGCCAATCAGAATTTCTTTCAAATTCCTCTTTATAATGGGTTGGAGTATTCTCAATTGTTTTTCCATTATATTCATAAAAAACATACATAGTAAAAACTGCTCCATATTTATTATGCAAGTATTTTAACCTTTTTAAAGTTTTGTTTTCAAAAATACTTTTATAGTTATTTTTCTTTAAATCATCAAAAATATCAATAGTATCATCAATACTTATATGAGCAAATTTAGCAATATCATGTGATTCTATATATTTTTTTCTATTCTCAATTTCATATGACTTTTGTATATTATATGATATCAATAAAACTGAAGTTAACAAAAGTAAAATAATTGTTATTTTCCTTTTCAATTTTTTTAGTATCATAATAGGCTTATTGATAAAGTTTATTTTTATTTTTTGAGTCGAAGAATACAAATTGTTATTTTCAACCAATTTACATTGCATAAATTCTTTCATTTCTTGTGTTAACCATTCATTACCATCATTCTTTATTCTATTTCGTAATTGATCATAAGTTGGAGTATCTAATTCTGGAATATTACCAAAAGATAAGAATGCATGTCCATTATAACAATGTGGCATAGCACAATTATTACCAATAGGGCAAAATTTAATAGGTTTTTCAATATTAGTATACAAATTGTCAAGTTTTTTTCCACAATAGCATTGTCGCAAATCGCCAGTCATCAAATTTAAATACACTGACCATTCTCCAGCGTAACAAAATTCCTTCCTTTTTATTCCAAATATTTTAGATTTAAACTTAAATATATCAGATTCAAAAACTTCCCAAATCTTTTTATATTCCTCAAAGTTATGATTGGTAAGTGGTGGAATATCGTCAGAATCTTTTCTGCCTATTGTAATATGTGGTAAAGCACCAACTTTATTTAAACAAATTTCTTTTATTTCATCGATATAGGGTTCTAATTCATCGGTTGGGGTTATTTCTATGGTATAAGATGCTCCACTTTTTTCCATTAATTTAACGTTATTAAAATATGTTTCTAATAAATTTAATCTTTTTAATTCCAAATAGTGAAATGAAAATTTAAAAAATAGATGTTTTATTAAATTAATATCAAATTTTGCCAGTTCTTTAAACCTGTTAGTTAGAGAGCCATTAGTAACAATCATAACATAATGCCCTTCTTCTAAAAGTGCTTTAACTATTTTAATAATATCGCTTGATAACAAGGTTTCTCCACCTGCGCAAATATTAATCATACAAGTTCCACCAAGGCGTTCCTTTGATAAAGCTTTTCTAATAAAATCAGGTGAATAGTTAAATTTTGCTAATTTATTGTTAAATTTTCTGTGTTGAGTTACATAACAGTAATGACATCTAAAATTACAAGTTTCTGTTGGAATATAACAGTCGATAAATCTTTTTAACTTTTCCATAAATAACACTCCTTAATAATTTCAATTAATTTTGAATAATCCTCGGTATAGTTTTTATTTTTTTCTTCTATAGTAGATAAGTTATTAATGTATTGTTTTATTAAATTTAAATTATCTATATAAATAACTTTTTCATAATTGCGTATAAAGTTATAAACTCCTTGAACTTTATAATTATAATTGCTTAATACAATGCATGGAGTATGGGTCAATACTGCAAATATCATACCATGTAATCTATCAGTGATAATAATTTCATTTTTTGAAAATTCTTTTAACTTTTTTATTATTTCTTTTTTTCGAGTGAATTTATTTACTCGTTGCTTTTTAACGGTATCAGTTTTTCTTATTTTATAACCAGATAATTTTAATTGTTCTTCCATTTTGAGGATATCTTTATTTAATATTTTCTTTTCTCTATCATTTCTAAAACAAAGTAAAATACTTTTGCTTATTGCTTTTTTGTTGTGAAATTTGGAAGATTTCAGATACAAAACAATATCTGGCGTAAAATAAATATCTTTAATTTCAATGCTATTTTTCATGAAGGAGAAAGACTTTTCTTCTCTAGCAAATATGTATATATTTTTGCAATTTAGAATTTTATCTTTAAATTCTTTGATATCATCAATATTTTTAAAATAAAAAGTTTGAGGAAAAAAAATGATAGGATGTTCATTAAATTTTGTTAGTACATTATTAACCATATCCATTTCGTTTTTCCATTCTGATCCTACAAATCCACCACCAGTAATAAATATAATGGCAGTTTTATTTGCGTATTTACTAATAAAATCAAAAATATATTTGCTTCTAAAAGTTGGTACTTCAAAACAGTGAACATGAAGATTCTTTAGCATTTGTTTTTCACTATAAATTATTGCATGATCACCTAAATTACCATGAGTAGGCGCATTAAAAATTAAAACTTCTTTTTGTTTTTTTATTTTTCTAACCATTTTATAGACAATATATTCTATTACTAATTCAAAGCAAATTATATTTTTAATTATTTTTTTCATAGTTATTTTATCCCCTTTATACGATTATAGATTTTAGGAAAATATAAAATTAAAATTAATTTTATTCTAGATTTTAAATCCAAACGTTCTTTTTTTAGTTCTTCAGCTAATTGTACATAGTCGCTGTTATACAATTGAATAATTGTTTTTTCTGACTCCTTAAATTTGAAAAATTTACTAGAATTTAATAGAAAATATAACGACTGAAGCTTTTCTACTTTAGTACGAATTACTAAATCGTTTCTATTGATAGAATTAAAAAAGTTTATACGTTTTTCCAATCCTTTTATAACATCAAATCTTTTGACATTAAAAGTTTTCATGATACTTTGATCTCTTTGAACATAATGATATAAAAATTCCTTTGTCATATAATTGATTGTTTTAGCTTTATTCAAAATTTCTTCAATAATATATTGATCTTCATGCAAAAGATCTTTCGGATATCGTATATCCTTGAAAATATGTTTTTTATATAGTTTATTCCAGCTAAGTATAGTTTGGAGACTATATGAATTATATAAAAAATTATATTTTGTTTCATCTTTTATAATAAAATTTTTACAAGAATTATTTTTTTTATCAATCCCTTTTTCAGTTATAAAGAAATTGCAAACGCTGATATCAGCATCATTAGACATTATATTATTATATAATTTCTCCACCATATCTCGTTCTATATAGTCATCTGAATCTACAAATAATAAATAGTTTCCTGTGAATTTTTCAATTCCAGCATTTCGCGCACTTGATAATCCACCATTCTTTTTATTAATTAAAATAATCCTCTTATCTTTTTTTTTATATTTTTTACAAATCTCAAAAGAGGAATCAGTAGAACCATCATTTATAAGTATGATTTCAATGTTGCTATAAGTTTGGTTAATAATACTATCTAAACACTTTTCTAAGTAACTTTCAACATTATAAACAGGGACTATAACACTAATTAATTCATTCATAGTATCACTTCTTTCTAATAATGTAAATATGGAAAAACATTTCCAGCATTTTGAAAAATAAATCTAACATACCAATAAAAAAGAAAAACTATTAATATTACTGTATAAATAAGTATCTTGTTATATATTTCCTTTTTAAAAATTTTAGATATTTGTGGAATGTAGAAAAGTAAATAAGTAAATCCAAAATAAAATGACAACCTATCTATATAATGAATATAGATATTTAAATTCCACAGTATGAAATCAATAAATACAATGTGAAAGAAAAAATCAAAATCCACTATTTTTTCTTTTAGATTTTTATTAAAACCAATTAGGAGAGTGAGTATACACCAAAATAATTTGAAAAATGTTCCAAGATTATCTAATTCATGATTAATATTTAAATAAGTTGAAAAATATTCAAAAGAATATTTTGATGGTAGTATACCACTGGAAGTTATAAATTTTAATATTGGCATAAATAATAAAAACAATATTATCAAGAAACTATAGATACATACCATTGAAACTTTTTTATCTTTATTTTTTATAATGCAAGCTTTTATGTAGTAAATTAAAAAGACAGAGATAGCTGAAATGTGTGTTAAAGATGCCAGTATTGCATTAATTAAAAACTTTTTTTTATTATCCCTTAAAATATATGAAATTGCCAAAATTGAAAAACTAATGGCTATCCCTTGTCTTAATAAATTTAACTGTCGAAAATATAATGTTAATAAAAATAGTAAATATGATAGCCATATTGGTATATGCTCTTTGTAGTTGTCACACGCTTTATAGATAAGAATGCAATTTAGTAATTGTAGGAGAAATAAGTAAATATGAATATTTTTAAAGATTATTCCAATAATTAAAGTAAAAACTGAAAATAAAATGTCAGAATAGCCAAATATAGAGAAAAATTTACTAATAGATAAATTACTTGCAACATAATGCATATAATTGCCATAAGTATTAATATCAGTACCTATGTTTAAAGCTCTAAGTCCAGCGACTATTGATGGAATTAGGATTGTAAATGCAATAAGTAAACCTCTTAACATTTTATTTTTTTTACACTTTGTAGCAAAAAAACAACAAATAGTGGAAGTAATCAGCATAATAATATATTCACTCATTATAATCATCTCCATTAAATTCCAAAATTTCTTTTTTTCTGAATTTTATCATATATATTGGCTATTTTGGATAAAAAAAGAATAGTTTTGAATTTTTTCTTTTTTAAAGGCAATAATAGTATTTTATTTTTTAAATTATTACTCGTACATTCATTAATACGTTTCGTAAAAGAAACAGAATTAATGATACTATAAATTTTATTTTTTTTAATTCCTATTTTATCAAGGTTTCTTTTATCCATAATATTGCTAAAATAAGCATAATACTGTCTGATATAACTATCATAAATGTAATTTTTTTCCTCTGCTGTTATAAAAAAATTATATTTCATTTTCTCTAACAAACTTAGTTTTATTTCGCTAGCATCTTTTCGATATTTGAATCCCAATCCACTATTAGAGATTCTATATAAATATAAAGAACGATTACAAACAGTATAAGCTTTAGAAAATTTTAGATAGTCCAGATTAAAATTCCAGTCCTCAGCAATAGAAAGACTCTCATCAAATTTTATTTCATGCTCTTTAATGATTTCTGACGAATAAATCTTATTCCAAATTTGATTAAATAAATATTTATTTTGTAATTGTTTTATATATTCAGCTTTTGTTTTTGCAATTTCAATATTAGCCAAAAATATTTTATTGCTCTTTTCAAAATTTTGATATCCACAAGTTACTAAATCAAAACCTTTTTGAATTTGATAAAGCATTGTTTCTAAAAAAAATTTTTCATATAGGTCATCTGAGTCTATAAAAGTTATGTATTCTCCTTTTGCTTTTTCTAGTCCAAAATTTCTTGCTTTACTGACTCCGCCATTTTCGAGTTTATAGTAATTAATTTTTCTATTTTTTAAATATTTTTTACATCTTTGTTGTGTAGAATCTTTTGAACCATCATCTACAATAATCAGTTGAAAGTTTTGATATGATTGAGTTAAAATTGAGTCAATTGTTTGGCAAATTGTGTTTTCACCATTATATACAGGCAATATGATAGAAATTAATTTATTCATCATTGTTTTCTACTTTCAAAAGATAGTATTTTTCAAGACTTTTTGATACCTTATCAATATCATAATCTGCTTCTTTTATAAGTTTTTTATAGTCTTTTCTTTTTGAATTTTCTATAATTCTTAATACATGTGTTGCCCATATCTCTTTATCTATTTTTAAATCTATTGCTTCATATTCTTTAATAATTTTAGCAGCTGTAGGTACTTTAGTGGAACATATACAAGGTAACCCAGAACATTGTGCTTCTATTAGTACTACGCCTAATCCTTCATAAAGAGATGGCAATAGGAAAACATCAAATGCTTGATAAAGTTCATTTACATCATTTCTTTGACCTAGAAATTGTACATAGTCAGTTAATCTTAATTGGTTTACTTTTTCACGAATGCTTTCCAATAGTGGTCCTTGACCTACTAGTATTAAAATAGCATTATTGTCTTGATTATGGATTTCATTAAAAATATCAATTAAGAATGTATGATTTTTTTGAGTCATAAATCTACCAATATGACCTATTACTAATTGATTCTTCTTGATGCCTAATTCTCTTCTTTTTTTATTTCTTAATTTTTCATCATATTTAAATTTATCTAAGTCTATTGCATTATTTAATAGGTATACTTCGCCTTTATTATAAGCTTTACTTCCAAATAACCAAGTGCCGGCTAATTCTGAACAGCACATATAGTGTGTTGCATATACCTTACTAAATGGTCTTAATACTTGTTTTAAAATGTTTCTCTTCCATTCTTTCCTATTAGTTGTTGAATGACTATGTGCTATTCTAACAGGTACTCTTGCTTTTTTAGCAGCATATAATGGAAAAACTGATAATGTATTAATGTGCGAATGAACGATTTCATATTTTCCTTCTGTTAACACTTTTTTTAATTCTTTATGATATTTTATTACTTTTTGATACGGAGGAATTAATATTACTCTTCCTCCTAAAGATTCAATTTCTTCATATGGTATATTAGTTGAATCTGAATCACAAATAAAATCAAATTGAATCTTACTATGATCAATATGCCTATAGTAATTCATGACGACAGCTTCTACACCGCCACCTACCCATTTACCAATAATTTGCGCAACACGTATTGGTTCTTTCTTTTTCATAATTCCCCCTACTACTTTCTAAACTACCAAAAAGGATACATTAAAACACATGGGCGTATTATAATGTATCCTTTAATCTGTATTAACCCCTCTACTCTTTTTACTCTTTATTCTTTTATTTTGCATTTTTTCCAAATAGAACTACTTTAAATGTTTTGAAGAAAATTCTAATATCTAAATCTAAGCTACAATGATTAGAATAATATGTTTCTAGTTTTAATCTTCTTTCAAATGAAACATCACTTCTACCATTTACTTGCCAATATCCAGTAATTCCTGGTTTTGTTTTAATAATATGTTTATAGTATTCTCCCATATCATCCTTTTCTCTTGGTAAGTATGGTCTATTTCCTACTAACGACATATCTCCCTTTAATACATTTAGTAATTGTGGGAGTTCATCTAAAGATGTCTTTCTAAGCAATTTACCTACTTTTGTAATTCTTGGATCATTTACTAATTTTTTATTTACCTTATATTCTTTCGCTATCTCTTCATTTTCTTCTAACATCTTGAATAATATCTCATCAGCATTTGGTACCATTGATCTAAATTTATAAAATTTAAATTCTTTTCCATTTTTTCCAATTCTTGTTTGTGTGAAAAAAATGGAATGAAAGTCTCCACTTACAATAGATATTATTTTTACTATGATAATAATTGGAATTAGAAATAAAAGCCCAACTAAACTTATCATAATATCAATAATTCTTTTTATTAAAAGATAAAAAGAAACGCTACTTTTTGAATTAACTTGTTCAGCTAAATCTTCTACCGCTACTCCATTTTGATACATAAAATCCCCCTGAATTTCAAATGATGTCGTCTATAATATCAAAAAAAGTAGGAAAATGCAACTTTTTGCTGGATTCTGTTGTATTTTAATAAAAAAAATCAGAATTTCTTCTGATCTTTTTATTATTTTTGAATATAAGGCGTATAATAATTTAAATCATATTCTAAAGAAGCTGTCATACGAATTGGACCACTTGGATCTTTGCTATTTTCATTTGAATTATAATACTCATTTGGTTTAATGACACATTTGTCCTTCTTACATTCTAGGTCAACATATTTTTTTTCACCTGGAGCATTGTTATCATAAACGCCAATATAGTAATAATTAGGGTTTTCAATATCTTGTATTAAACTGATTGCATTTATTGCATGTAATCCACAAAAATCACCAATAATTACCACAGGATCACCACTAGATAATCTAGCTTTTAAAATATTGATAAATTTTGTTTCTCCAGAATAATTAAAGTTCTCTTTATTAATGAGATCTCTTAGATATAATGTTAGATTCATAGAAGAAGAAACATGAGTAATACTATTTTGTTTAATAAAACTTGCATAAATAGCATTTAATAGTTGTTTATCTTCTTTATTAATAACAGTACTGCTCTGCATATTGTCTTCATTTAAATTTAAATTATCAGCTTCGTCATAAGTAACACCATATTTTTCTAATTGTTTTTCACTATCTAATGATGTTTTTGATCTAGTAATATCGTATAAATCGATTCCTTCAATTATCTTTTTATACTCTTCGTTCCAAGTATATACCTTGTTATTTACTACTCTAAAATCTTCTGGAACTGCTTCATCAAAATAATCAAATCCAAATTGATATTTTAACTCATTTGTTTTTAATTTATAATCATATAGATTAGCTGTTTGATTTTTAAAATAAGTTTTAGATAAATCATAAGCATATGATGAATCTTTTCCGTTCGTAGTAGAAGAAAGTTTTAATGGTAATTTCTTTACATAATAAAGTTCTGCAAAGGTTGCCATACCATAACAATGCCCTCTTGGACTAAGATTAGTTCCGTAATTATCAAATGAAAAACCATCTCTATTTACAATAAAGCCACTATCTGCTAGTAAAATACCATCAACTTTATTATCTCCATCAATATCCACTAAATCATCTGTTAATTCTGCTTCCATGTTATTAAATAATTCTGTTAAACCATTCGCATCACTAGAAGAGAAAAATTTACAACCTGTAGCATTAGAAATATTAGCTAATTCTGTATTAGATGAACCACTTCCAAATCCAATAGAACATATTTTAATATTTTTTTTATTAGCATTTTCTATAATACGTTTACTACTAGATTTTAAATAAGAATCTTGCCCATCTGTTAAAACAATGATGTATTTATTATCAGAATCCTTAGAGAATTCTTTCATTCCGCTTGTTAATGCATTTGCAATATTGGTTCCCTCTGTTTTGGTAATAAATGAACCTTCCATAGACGATAACTTTTTCTTTATATCATCAGAGCTACTACCTATTGGAAGTGCATTTTTATAATCCCTTCTAAATTCAGATAAACCTATTTGAAAATTTTTAGCTGACAAATTACTAACTAAATTACCAGTTACAGAAAAACGTATTCCCTTAGCATCTGCACCATCTAGTTTAGTGGTACCAAATAATCCACCACTATATTCTTTACCAGTATATTTCTTATATTGTTCATTCGTATACATACTCCATGAATTATCTAAAATAAATAATACTTGATTAGTAGTAGAATCTTTTACCAAAGAACTATCTCCTACTACATAGCTAGAAAAATGTTTTAATTTAGCTGTAACAGTCTTATTTTCTTTGTCAACAGTACTATCTATTTTCTCATATTTTCTACTATTTTCATTATAGTAATAGATAGATAAATTATCTTCTGTTAAATTTTTCTCTTTCAATTCTTCTATCGTGTAAGAAATGGTAAGAGTTGCCTCTTCAATTTTTCCATCTGTATATAAAGTATATAGGTTATCAATAAGGCCTTCTTTTTTACTGATTTTAGTATCAGAATTTACTTCTGCTACCACTGATGCAATATTACCTTTTCCTTTAATAGTTAAATCTAAGCTATCAGATTGATAATGATAATTCAAAGTTCTTTCTCCATCTTTGATTCCATCACCTTTAGAATCTGCTTTATTTGGATCCATTCCAAGTTGAATCTCATCATAATCGCTTAAGCCGTCATCATCAGAATCCGCTTTGTTGGGATTAGTTTTACTTGTAAATATTTCATAGTAATCATCAAGACCGTCCATATCAGTATCAGCAAGTTCGGGATTTGTATTATATTCTTTTTCTTGCTTATTTGTTAGACCATCATAATCTAAATCTTCATTAGAATCATAATCTATTTGATATTCTAATGCTAGTGGACTTTCTTCTATGTTAGCCGTTAACACTGTTATTTCCTTTTTTATTTTTTTAGATTTATAAGATAGTTTTATTTCACACTTTCCTTTAGCATCTGTTAAGTCCCAAACGATTTCTTTTCCATTTTTTTCATATTCTCCACAATTGGTACTAATCTTTATGTTGTCATCCTTGTCTTCATCTGAAATTGTATAACCTAATTTTATCTTAGACTGAGTAATGTAGTCTAAGGATAGACTTTCATATGATTTATCCCAACTAATCTTAGTAGAATCATAAAACTGTAAGAAAAGAATACAAGAAATAATAATTAGCAGTACTACCACAACTGCAATTATAACTATTTTTTTATACTTTAAAAGAAAACTATTTTCTTTTTTCTGAGAGGTAACTACTGTTTGTTCTTTAGTAGCTAAAGTAGGATTATCCGAAGACTTTGGCTCTTCCTTAATCTCTTTCTCATTTTTTTGTGAAATCCTCTCTCCACAACTTTCACAAAAAGCAGCATCTTCTTCTATTTTCTGCCCACATTTTTGACAATACATAATAATTCCTTTCTATTAAAGAAGAAAACTTTAGAGAAGATTATACTCCTCTATCTTACTCTTCTACATTGAATAGTACTTCTATTCTTTTTCATTATATCATAAATCAAGAAAATAAGAATTGATTTCTAAGAAAAAAATACTAGATTTTACTCTAGTATTTTTACGAATGCATTTGTTTCCATTCTTGTAATGTTTTTTGCTTTGCTGTTTCTTTAGAATCATCTGTTAATATTACTCCATCTGGGCTAGTAACTATTAAATTTTGAACTGCTAATTGAATATATTCATGTGCTGCTATTAATAATGGATCAAATGAAGGACTATCTTTTTCTTTTACATAATTAGTAGTAACCTCCCAAATTTTCTTAAATCCATCATCTACTTGAAATGACTTCAAAGAACATACTAATTTCATTTGTCTAGTCAGTAATCCATATCTAAGTAGAAAACCAGCATTACAAGTCCAAATTCCAGCCTTTTTATATTTTGCCATATCAATATATCGAAAATTAATAAAATCATCCCAGATATCTGTATGAGCAAATTTATCAGAATTGCAACTAATATTAGGAATCCATCTTTCAGATATTATATTTTGTAATAGTTCTAAAGAATCCATTTCCTGTAATATTGCCAGTTTTAGAGCAATTAACTGATTAATAATGGTAGAATTATTAGATTTTAGTATCTCTTCTAAAGAATAGTTTTGAAATAAACTAGTTAATTCTGTAATAGGAGCCTTATAAACAGGATTTTTGATGCTAGTATGTTCACCTATTACTTCTGTAAAAATATGGTCGTATGGCGATTTATCACCAAGAAAATAGTGTAATAATTCGCCACTATTTTGAAGTAATAGTTTTCTAGCATATTCTCCATGATCTTTGCAACTAGTCAAACTTTCTAGTGCTGTATCATCTAATGTACCTGTTAAAACATATTGAGGAAATCTTCCTATATCATGGCCACATCCTTCTAAAGCGGCAGATAAATAATAAGATTCATTAAAAAAACCACTTTCTATAGTAGCACGTTCTACTGCATGCATCATAGAAATACCATGTCCTAATTTAATACCAATATTGCTTGGAACTTCTTTATTCTTTTCTTTAATAGATAATAAATGCTTTTGAGCATATAAAGTATATCTGTCTTGAAAAACTTTTTTTGATGGTAAATATAGCATATAATCCTCCTTTTAAGTCAAAAAGAGCGTCAATTACATTTGACGTTCTTTTTCAGTACCAAATAATTGTTGAAACTCTGCTAATTTATAAGCTTTATCTTGATAGTAAATAGTTCCACCAACTGTAAGTAAATCTTCTAATCCTTCTGTAGATTTTACTTGTTCAGCATGAATATCTCCATATACCATTTGAAGATGTAATCCACTTAAATCTACATTAGCCCCTTTTACTTGTGCTAAATTAAGATCTCCATAAATAGCTTTTAATGAAGATAAACATTCAAAACTATCTAATGCTTGTAAGTCTGCAGTTCCAAATATAGTTTCTATAGATGTTAGCCATTCTTTTTTGATTTGAGCACTATAACGAATATCATCACCAAATACCTTAACATTTTTTCTACTATTTCTAAGGCTTGCTAACTCATTAATATCGATAGCAACTTCTTCTGAACTGTATCCTGTTGCCTTCATCAATTCTTTTTTTCTAGTACTCATTTCTTTAGCATTTGCAGCTAATGCAACAGCACTTAATCCAAAACCTTCAGCAGTTAACATAGTTTCTCTTACTTTTCCTAATACAGTTGCAGGATATGGTAAGTTATTAGCTTTATCCATTACTCTATGAACTCTTTCTACCATTCTATCAGAAAATGGAACTTTTCTTTCTAATTGTGTCTTATATAATAATAGTTCGGTATTAATACCTTTTATTTGTATTGCCATACAAAATCTCCCCTCTAATGCGTGTTATTCTAGCATATCTTAAATAAAAAGTCAATTTTAAAAAGAGGGTTATTCCCCTCCTAATACATGATTAATTTTATCTTCAATTGTTTTGGCATCAAATGGTTTTTCAATCATATCTAATACATTATATTGAAATGCTTTTGTAATAGTTTCTCCTTCATTATCTCCACTAATAACAATAACTGGTATCGTAATATTATTTTTAGATAAATGTTCTAATACTCCAAATCCATCTACATTTGGCATCATTAAATCTAGTAAAATAGCATCATACCCATGTTCTTCATCCATATTGCTTATTTTTTCTATCGCATCTGCACCATCTGTAGCCATATCTATACGATATTTATCCTTTAATAACTTTTCTAAATAATTTCTAACAATACTAGAATCATCTACTACAAAGATACATTTTTTATTGTAATCTATCTCTACAGTATTACTTGCTGGAACTACTGATTCACTAGAATTAGTACTACTAGCATAATCGTTTATAATTGTATTTATATTTCCTTTTATAATTTTTAGTTGAAGTGCTACTTCCTCACTGCTTGTATTTATACAATTGTCAAAAGTTTGATTAATTTTTTCTAATAATTCTTCCATATATCCTCCTATTTACCAAAATATTTTTTTATTATTGTAAGAACACGTCCTACTTCATTCATTAATTCGTCATAATGTTCTTCGACAAAAGCAATATTATTTTCTTTACTAGCTAGTTCATGTTGATAAGAAAGGTCTGCTAAAGTCATAAATCCTAAATATTTGCAATCACTTTTCATTGCATGAACAAGTATTGCATAATTTGCCATATCTTTATTAATCCTATATTCTTCTATTTTAGGAAGTCTAGTTTTGGATTCTTCAATAAACTCTTCTAAAGTCATATTATAAGTTTCCATATCTCCTAAAAGTTCTAAACCATGATCTATATCTACGCCTTGCTCTCTTAAAAAATCTTCATTAAAATTATTAGAATTTACTAATTCAGATTCTTCATCTTCTAATTTAGAAGTGGAAACATTAGCTTCTTTCAAATATCTTTTTAAAATTGCGTGCAATTTATTTCGATCAATTGGTTTTGCTAAATAATCATTAAATCCTACTGATAAATATTTCTCTTTCATTCCTGTTATTGCATTAGCAGTGAGTGCTATCACAGGAATATTAAAACCAATAATATTTTTTAAGTTTTTTAATGTCTCTGTACCAGTCATTTTAGGCATCATATCATCCATTAGAATTAAGTCATACTTTTCACCATTCAATATCTTATCAATACATTCTTGACCAGATAAACAAGTATCAGTCAGAATATAATAATCTTTTAATAACCTTGCTGCAACTTTTAAATTAATACGATTATCATCAACAATTAAAATTCGTGAAGTTGAGGCATTAAATGGGACTATAGTTTCTTCTACATCTGAATCTAGTCCAGCTTCTACTAAAGTTTTAGGAATAACTTCTTGATCAATAGCAACTGTAAATTTAGAACCTTTTCCATATACACTTTGAACAACTATTTTACCATTCATTAATTCTACTAAACTTTTTGTAATAGCTAAACCTAGTCCAGTTCCTTCTGTAGTTATATTTTTTTCTAATTCAAATCTTTCAAACTTCGTAAATAATTTATTAATATCTTCTGGTTTTATTCCGATACCTGTATCTTCTACAGAAATAATCAACCTACAAACATTATCTTGAATAACAGTACTTACTTTAAAATCAATGCTTCCTTCTTTTGTATATTTTACAGCATTTGTAAGCAAATTAATAATAATTTGCTTAATTCTAGTATAATCACCATATAAAACAGGTGGTATAGTATCATCAATATATGTTCTAAATTCTAAAGGCTTATCGCCTATACGAGCAGTAATAAGTGAAATAATATCTTTCATTAGCTTATTAGAACTATATTCTACGTTGACAATCTCTAATTTATTAGCTTCAATTTTAGAAATATCTAAAATTCCATTTACAATTTCTAATAAACTATTAGCAGACATCAAAATATCATTTACTTCTTCAACAGCATTTTCTGGAAGATTTTCTTCTTTTAATGCCTGACTAAAGCCTACAATAGCGTTTAATGGTGTACGTATCTCATGTGACATATTAGATAAGAAATCTGTTTTCGCACTATTGGCTTTTTCGGCCTGTTCTTTTGCAATATTTAATTGTTCTATCATTTTCATATCTGGGTTTTCAATTGTAAAATAAGTTAAAGCTGTAATGAAGGCAGCTACTGCTGTTACTAATAAAATAGCTGGATAAGTAGACTGAATATAAATACCAATAGTTGTAAGAATGAAAAAGGCATATACTGGCCAATATTTTTTATTTTTCATTTTCTTAGCATTCGAAAGCAAAATAATAAACCAGAATACAATACATAATCCTGCTACAGAATATCCGATAGTAGCCCCTAAACCATAAGTATACATTAATCTTTCATTACTATAAACAGATAAAGGTGCAATAAAGATAAGCACAGTTGTTAAAATAAATAAAATGAAAAATATCAGAAAAGCTTTATTAAAATAGGATAGATTGTCTTCTTCACCTATCATAACTTGTCCTGGATTCTTTTTAGAAGATATAACAAAAATGTAATATGTAAAAAGAATAATCCACGATACAATGGCAACTAAATACAATTTACATAATGGTGTTACAAAAAAATTATCTGGATATACAATTGCTAAAAAAACACTTGCCATATCTATTATTAATGTAATAAAAACATCTATTATTAAAGAAGAATATATCCTATTCTCCAACGTTTTTAATTTCTTTTTATTAAAATAAATAATCATAATTAATCCAATATAGAAAACACCTGATATTTGAAAAAATAAACTAGTCATTCCATCACCTACTCTTAATCTAATATTATTATATCATAGGAATAATAGAATGAGTACCCAAAAAGAAAAAAAAGAGTTATTCAACTCTTTTACCACCTTTTAATATTTTTTATTTTTAATTTTTGATTACATTCTAATCCATGAGTAGAAGCTATATTAGGAATAATACTAAAAACATCATCCCTATGAATAACATCTTTCTTACATAATTCTTCTAATTGATCAACAATTACTGCTCCATCTTGTAATGCTTTGTCATATAATTCCATAAAAGACTCTGTCGATGCTATACTAGCATCCATTGGATTAAGCCATACTTCATGTTCTTGATTTAAATAGGAAAGAACAGGAGTTGGATTCCTATGATAAGAAAATGAACTAGTCCCTTTTAAAATGGGATCTAATCCGTCTAAGCATTTTTCTTTAACACCAGTAGGATCATATTTTAATAATCTCATAAACAATTCTACTTGTGAAAATGAATTTAGGAAAAGCTTACCGCCTTGATGAATCCCATAAGTTATATTTAAGCTCTCATTTAATGTTTCAACAATAGCGCGTCTAATGACATGACTGTCAAATGCAAAATCCTGGTATACTGGATAAGTAGAAGCATTTTTTCCCTCTTTCTTAGCCATTAAATATATATCTAAGAGATTTTCAACAATACCATGTTGCCATGTAGGTCTTTTGGGATCTCTAGTATGATCCCCTGCATAGTAGATAATCATAGGATGAGTATAGGCATCTAAAAGATGATGCATAACATATCCAGGTCCAATAAAAAGCCTAGTTTGTTCATCTTCTATATATCCACTGTTACGTGCCGATTTTAAGTATTGGTAAACAAATTCTGGAAATTGATATTCTTGTAATAATTCAGAAGCCTCAACATTAGCATTTAACCTTTTTTGATTAAATATTTTATAGAAATCATGATAAATTAAAAAATCATGTCCTTGTGCAAAAATACTATATTTATCATAGTCTTTCAAAGAAGCTATTGTATCAGGCTTTAATCTACTTTTTAAATCCTTATAAAATATATGATGTGTTTTAGGTCCTGGCATCTACTATTTTCCTCCTTTATATTGATATATTTTTGGAGGATTATCTAATCCTTCTTCTGGATAATCTTTTGTTAATCCTTCATAAATAATATAATCTTTTAATAGACGATAAAAATCAAATGGTCTAATATCTTGAGGTCTCTTTGAAGGAAAAATATCGATTCCTGATTCTCTAAGAATGGATGTTGCCCATTGGGAACAAAAATAATGATTTTCTCTTGAAACACCAAAAGTTCCAGTACATAATAAAGATATTAAACCAAGATAGTTAAATTGAAAACTGTCTTTTTTTAACCAATCTCTATCTAAATTAGCAGAAAAAAGACTAGCTTGTTCTGGAGTTACCCCTAACTGCATAACTGCTATCTTACTTTTCTCTGGATTTAGCGCAAACATATCCTTCCTAATATCTTCTTTAATCATTCCAGAATTGAAAGGATTATCCATCTCTTTTCTAGCAAAAGAAATCATATTATTTAATTTACTATCTCTTGAAAGAGAAATATGAGAATAAGTATCGCCCTCATATCGATTCCAAAATTTTAATTTTGCCCTCGCTGTAATTAATTTTCCTGGCACAGTATCAGTATAACTAGCCACAATATAGATAGAATGCTGATTCATACAAGCCACCCCTTCTTTTTTATAAGTTGTTATATTATCACCATTTTTTTAGAAAGTCAATTTTGAAAAGAGTGTGAGATAACTCACACTCTTCTATTTTAAATACTCATTTAATAAAGTTGTGAATTCTTCTTGTAATTCTTGTAATCTATTTTCATCTTTCGCCTCAAAACGAGCCGTAATGTTAGGACCTGTATTAGAACATCTAACAAGTGCCCAACCATCTAAAAATTCTACACGAACACCATCTACTGTAACCATAGAATATCCTTTACTCGTACAGTAATCTTTTATTTTTTCTACTACTCCAAACTTAATATCATCTGGGGCATGAAATTTTAATTCTTCAGTAGAATAGTAATGGTTAATGTTATCTAATAATTCACTAGTCTTCTTAGCAGTATTAGATATAATCTCTACTAATCTCATACCAGCATAAATTCCATCATCAAAACCTGGCCATTTATCTCTGAACCAAATATGTCCTGAATACTCTCCGCCAAAATCAAAGTCTTCTTGATTAATTTTTAAATTCATGTAAGAATTTCCAGTTCTAGCCATTTCCGTTTCTAATCCCAATTCCTTTAAACCATCAATTAAAGTCTTAGAACACTTTACATCATAAACAGCTTTTTTATTTTTCATAGTACTAGCAATGCTACGATATACCATAAGCATAATAAGATCACTACCAATAATGTCACCATTTTGATCTACTAGGCCAACTCTATCGGCATCTCCATCAATTCCAATTCCTAAATCATATCCTAATTCTTTTACCTTGTTAGATAAATCTTTCATATTTTCCCTAACACATGGGTCTGGATGATGATTTGGAAAATTAGGATCTGAATCACAGTATAATAATTGATACTCTACATTAAACATATCCAATATCTTTTTAATAATAATAGAACCAGTTCCATTACCACAGTCAAATACAACACGTACTTTTCTGTCACCTAATTGAATGCTATTTTTTATTTCATATAAATATTCTGGTTCAATATCTAATGGTTTAACACTACCTTCTTTTACAATGAAATTTCCACTATTTGTAAAATCTCTAAATTTTGTAATTGCTTCTCCACAAGCATTTCCATCTAAATTGAAGGAAATCTTAAATCCATTATATTCTTTAGGATTATGACTTGCTGTAATCATAATACCAGTATCTATAGAATATTTCTTTTTTGCATAATAGTACATTGGTGTAGTAACAAGTCCTAAATCTGTAACATTCGCTCCACTTTCTATTAAACCTTTTATTAAAGCATCGTGAATAATAGGAGAAGAAATACGATTATCATGCCCTACTACTACATTATTCACTCCCATATTATCAATATAAGAAGCAAAACTTCTACCAATCGTATAGGCAGCATCTTCTGTAATTTCTTGTTCCCAAATTCCCCTAATGTCATATTCTCTAAAAATTGTTTCTGTAATTTTTGTAATTTGCATAATTCCTCCTTATTCCCCATGTGGGTGAAATTCTTGATAATTTTCTTTTAAATGTTCATTAGATATATGTGTATAGATTTGCGTAGTAGAAATATCACTATGACCAAGTAATTCTTGAATACTACGTAAATCTGCTCCATGATTCAGTAAATGAGTAGCAAAAGAATGCCTTAATGTATGGGGAGATAACTCCTTTTTTATATTAGCTTCTTTTGCTCTTGTTTTAATAATTTTGAAAAATCCTTGTCTTGTCATCTGCTTTCCATGATTATTTAAAAATACATAATCGTTATAATCTCTTTTTAATAAGGATGAACGATAATCTCTTAAATAAATGGTTAAATAGCGAAGAGCATATTCTCCAAGAGGAACAATTCTTTCTTTGCTACCTTTTCCCATCGTTCTTAATGTCGCACTTTCTAAATCAATATCTTGAAGTCGTAAAGAGACAAGTTCTGAAACACGGATACCTGTTGCATATAATACCTCTAACATCGCTTTATTACGGTAACTAAAAGCATCTATTAAAGGTACTTCTAATAAACTATTTACTTCCTCTTCTGTTAATGTATGAGGAAGACTTTTTTTAAGTTTAGGAATTTCAATATTTTCCATTGGATTCTTCGTAACTACTCTATCGATTAATAAAAATTTATAAAAGGATTTAAAACAAGAAATCACTCTTGAAATGCTCTTTTCATTTAAACCTTCTATTGTTAATTCCTTTAAATAGTTATGAATATCTTCTTCTTTAATTCTAGAAATATCTTTTTTAATAAATTCTTGAAATTTTAATAAATCTCTCATATAAGCTTCTATTGTATTCTTACTATATTTCTTCTCTACTAATAGATAACTTCTAAAATTATTAATTTCTTCTTGTATCATATCAAATCCTATCCTTACATAGACATTATATCATAAATAGAATAATCATCACAATATCAAACATTTGTATTTACCACTTTGTTATGATACAATTATCATGGTGATTATATGACAAAAGAACCTTTAGCAATCCAAATGAGGCCAAAATCTATTAGTGAAGTAATCGGTCAAAAACATTTAATTGGTGAAAATAAAGTAATTTATAATTTAGTAAAAAATAAAAAAATATTTTCTATGATATTTTATGGTAAACCTGGTATTGGAAAAACAACTATTGCAACATCTATTGTAGAAGAACTTGGAATACAATATAGGATGCTTAATGCTACTATTAATAATAAAAAGGATTTTGATACCGTTATCGCAGAAGCTAAAATGTATCAAGGAATGGTCGTCTTAATGGATGAAATTCATAGGTTAAATAAAGATAAGCAAGACTTGTTATTACCTTATTTAGAAAGCGGATTAATAACATTAATTGGAATGACTACTTCTAATCCTTATCATAAAATTAATCCTGCTATTAGAAGTAGATGTCAAATATTTGAATTAAAAGAATTAGAAACAGAAGATATTGTAGAAGGATTAAAACGTGCTTGTGAGAAAGATTATTTGCCAAATATTAAAGTAGAAGAAGAGACTTTAAAACATATTGCTACTCTAAGTGGTGGTGATATGAGAAATGCTTACAATTTACTAGAAATGGCATATTATTCTAGTACAGAAGGAAATGTATCTTTAGATGTTGTTAAAAGTATTAATAGTAAACCCGTTTTCTTTCATGATAAAAATGAAGATGGGCATTATGATGTAATAAGTGCCTTTCAAAAGAGCATTAGAGGTTCTGATGTCAATGCTTCTCTTTATTATTTAGCTAGATTAATAGAAGCAGAAGATTTAGATATTATTTATAGACGAATGACAGTTATTGCTTATGAAGATATAGGTCTTGCTAATCCTAATATGGGTCCTCGTGTTGATGCTTGCATCAATGCTTGTGAAAGACTAGGTCTTCCTGAAGCACGAATTCCTCTATCTGTAATGGTTGTAGATTTAGCGCTTTCTCCTAAATCCAATAGTGCTCATATTGCTTTAGATGAAGCATTAAAAGATATAGAAACAGGTAATACTGGTAATGTTCCAAATCATATTAAAACAAATTCTCCTGATTACAAATACCCACATAACTATCCTCATGCTTTTGTGAACCAACAATATCTACCTGATAAGATTAGAAACAGAAAATATTATATTCCAAAAGATACTAGTAAGTATGAAAGAGATTTAAAAAGAGTATATGAAGCATTAGAAAAGATGTCAAAAAACTGACATCTTTTTATTTATTTTAGTATTTGTAATACTATCTAAATAAAAAAGTACACTAACGCTCAAATCTGAGTATTAGTGTACATCAATCATTTGGAATGTACCTAACCAGTAAAATTAAGTATATCCTTTTTTATTATATGAAGTTTCCTTCACTAATTACATTTGAACATAATTAAAATTATGAAGCAAGAAGAATTTTAGATTGTTTTATTCCTTTACCTTTTTCTTACTTTTTAATCGAAGAGAAGCTTCTTCCTCCGTAAAATAATATCCTAAACTTTCAGATAACAGCATCAGAGCATTTCTACTAACTACAAAATTAGAAGTATGCATAAAAAGATATGCTAACATTTGGTGAACACTTATTCCATAAATTTTGGCATGCTCTTCTATAGATATATTTGCTTTTACGCTTTTATCATATCTTTTTAATTCATGAATAACATCGGCATCACTTGGAAACCTTGGAGCTAAGTCTTCAAGCGTATGTGGATTATTTAAAAATTCTTGATTAATTTCTTGCATTAGAGTTTCTCTTAATTCTGGTTCTGTTGATAGCGTAGAAGGTTGTCTTAAGGCGAAAGAAAGACTTTCTGAAAAAACAGTTCCCTCTACTAATTTACCAACACAATCTTTATAATCGATTTCTTCTTCTCCTCTTATGAATGTAATATTTTCATCTTCTTTAGATTTATAAATAGTAAAACGATTATCAATATAAAAATCTTCTTCTCCAGTTGATGCCTTATTAATATTGATCTGATAATAGTTATCAAATGCATCAAAAGATTCTAATATTAATCGACAATCTCTATTTAACAAAGGATCATCTAATAGAAGTAATAATTGAAATACTCTTTCAAAATGATAATCTCCAAAATGATAATATTCTTCTAAAGAAATACCTGCTTTTAATGTTTTCATATGACTTATAAATGTTAAAAAGGTAGTAATTTCTTCTTGAATAGAACTTGGTAAACTCTTAAAAGTTTCCTTTCTTTCTTCTACCACAATAGGTGCTCTTTCACCTATTCTTTTTAATAATAAATCATCTAATACTCTTTTTGGAGATTGATAAACTTCGTAGTTTTCTTTTCTAATACGAATAAAATCATCCATTTCACGGAAGCAATTATAGTTAAACTTTACTTTGCCGTCCCTTAATACTATACTATCAAATATTTTATAGATACTATCTACAATATCATAAAAAGAATCTGCTTTCTCTTCTCCATCCATTAAATAAGTATCCATAATTAAGAATGCTGCTCTATCTAGGTCAAAAACACCTTCCAATAAAGAACTCAGTCCATATTCATCATATTCTTTAAAAGAAACAACTCTTTCTGTTAATCCTGGATATATACTTTCTAAAATAGCGTGCAGTTCTTCATCTTCCGTAAGAGTTCTCTTGCCAATATCTTCATGCATTCCTTTATAGCCATCTACCATTTGTTCAAAAGGATGAGAAAATGGTCCATGTCCTATATCATGAGTAAGTAAAAATACTAAAAAGGCAATCTTGGTTTTATTATCAATAGAATATCCTTTCTTTTCTAATATAGAAAGTAAGTCTACACCTAATGACTGTGCGAATACCATATGATCTAATCTAGTATCTTCCATTCTTGGATGAACTTTATAACAATGGGCTGTTTGAATTTTTTTATTTGCCATCTGCATTGGTTTTGTATTAATAATTTTCATAAATGGTAATGGTAAAAAGATTTCTTTTCTTGAAATAGGACAAAAAGTATGAGGATAAGAAAAGAAACCATAACTTGTACTAGTTCCCTTAAATAAATCTTCATAAAACTTTCCTAAATCTACACTATTTAATACTTTTCTTGAATACTTCATATTAATACCTCTTAATATACGTTTTAGCTACTTGTTCATAAGAAGAGCCATCTGTTAAGACTACATCAAACTCTTTCTTAAAATCAACTAAACTATGCATTTTAGTATCACAAAAGCCTACTGAAATAGTATCTAAATGTTTACCCATTTCTTTATCCTCTATTTGATCCCCAAATAATAATCCTTTTTTCTTACCTTCTAGTTCTGGATAAGATAACATACTTTTATTTAAAGAATGTAAAATTGGTTCTTTTACCCCTATTATTCTTCCTTTTTCATATATTAGAAAGTTAGAATGAATAGTTATATTATCATAAAGACAATCCATACTTTTTAAGTATTTTTCTATAAAGTTTCCGATTCCTGCACTTACAATAACAACAGGAATCCCAAGTTCATTCATTCTTCCTAAAAAAGACTTTGTATCCCTTCTTAATTTTAGACCATTAGAATTAGAAAATATTTGCTCTATTGTTTCTTCATAAATATGATACTTACTAAGTAATAAAGCAACTTCTCTAAACCATTTTTCCATAATTCTAGACTTCTCATCAAAAGGAATTGTTTGATCTATTTCTATAGGACGATAATGATGATAGATATCTAAGCTTGCTTTTGCATAACCTGGATCTACATATGGACTTTCTTCCAATAATCCCCAACAAGTAGAACTATCATGTTCTGTTAGAGTTCTATCAAAATCCGCCATTACAAATGTTTCTGTGGGATTTAATCTTTCAAATTTACGTATAAAAATCATGTTATCACCTCTAGTAGTTTTCTATTATACGGATTTTAAAAATAAATAGCAAGGTTATACTTCTAATAATAGTAATTCTAATCCTAAAACTGGTTCTATTTTACCAGTCTTAATATTGATATCTAATTCTGATAATTTTTTCATATAAGAAAGAACTAAGCTCATTTTATATTTTAAACCTGATTGAATGGCTAATTTAACAGGATAGATATGAACTCCTAGTGTAGAAGAAATATCTTGCTGTGAATATCCAAGACGTGTTAATTCTGTTGCTTGATACATTAATCTAAACTTACTTGCTAAAAGGGCAATTATCTTGATAGGTTCTTCTCCTTCTTTTATCATTTCTTGATACATCGTTAATGCTTTTCCTTTTTCCTTATTGATAATAAAATCGATAAATTTAAAAATATCTGTATCAATGGTAACAGTTGTGAGAGCTAAGACATCTTCTTTTGTAATTTCCTTTTCTTCTAACTTATATAGTTTAAGTTTATTAGCTTCCTCTTTTAAGATTGTTAAATCTTCTCCCACTCTTTCCTGAAATAAGCGGACACTAGATTTGTCTATCTTATAACCTTCAAACATTTCTTCTATTTCAGATAATGGGTTAGCAGTAGTAAGCTCCTTTAGAACACCTACTTCCTTCATCGCTTTCGTAATTTTTTTGGTATTATCGACAGTAGCATTATGATTTAAAAACACTAAAATAGTACTTGGATTAGGCTGTTTTAAGTAAGGCAGTAATCTGTTTATCTCTTCTTCAGTTCCTTTGCCACGATTAAACAAAAGCGCATTGTCGACAATAACACCTTTTTTTTCAGCAAAAAAAGAAACAGTCTCACAATCTTCTAATATTTTAGAAATAGGATCTATTGTATAATCATATCTAACAATATTAATAGCATCTAAACTATTTTTTTCTATAATTTTAGTTAATTCTTTTTCCAATAAATAGTCTTCTGTACCATACAATAAATAGTTCATAGTCCACCTCACTATATAGTACCATTATAACATAAAAGGAAGAAAAAATACTTTTTCTTCCTATTTTTCTATTTCTTCTAATTTAACACTTACTAGTTTACTAACTCCACTTTCCTGCATTGTTATACCATATAATGTATCTGCAAACTCCATTGTTTTCTTTTTATGAGTAATAACAATAAATTGAGTTTTTTGTTTTAATGATTGTAAGTATTCTCCAAAGGATTCAACATTCACTTCATCTAGTGCTGCCTCTACCTCATCTAGAATACAAAATGGCATTGGTCGCGTTTTTAAGATAGCAAAAAGTAAACTGATTGCCGTAAATGTTTTTTCACCACCACTTAATAAAGAAATACTTTTTAGACTTTTTCCTGGTGGAGAAGCAACAATCTCAATTCCTGTTTCTAGCATATTCGTTGGATCTGTTAACTTTAAAGAAGCAGTTCCACCTTTAAATAGTTCTTTAAAGGTTTCCGCAAAATGTTTATTAATAATCTCAAACGTTTTAGCAAAGTTAGTTTCCATTACTCTATCCATTTCTTTTATGATATCTAGTAATGTATTTTCTGCTTTGATTAAATCTTCTTTTTGGCTTATTAAAAATTCATATCTTTCACTTACTCTATCATATTCTTCTGGAGCTTGTTGATTAATAGGTCCTAACTCTCTAATTCTTCTTTTTAAAGAACCAACTTGTGTTCTTGCCTCATTCATTTCCATCGATAAAGTATAATTCTCTTTCGCAAATTCATAAGTCATACTATAAGTTTCACTAAGTAAATTTAAGAGATTATCTAATTTAACGTCACTTCTATTAACTTCAATTTCTAACTCTTTCATCTCTTTCGATTTTTCTAAATAAAGAGCATTATCCTTTTTAACAGAATGTTCAAACTCTGCTAATTCGTTAGATACTTTTACTTTCTCATTTTGATAGTAATCTAATTCACTAGCAATGCGTTCTTTTTCGTTTAATGCTTCATAATACTCTTTTAGAATGTTATCTTCCTCTTCACTTAAAGAATTATTAATAACACTATTTGTTCCTGACAAGGTTTGCTTTGTTTCTTCTATCTTTTCTTTTAACTGTTCTATCTTTTTGTTCTTCTCCCTTACTTCTTCTTCTAAGCGAATATTATCACGACTTACAAGATAATAAGAGTCTTCCTTTGCTTTTAACTCATAATCACAGTTGTTTAGACCTTCTTCTAATGCTTTGATAGATTTGTTTTGAGTATATTTTTCTTTTAAAAGATTTTCTAATTCTTGTTTTTCACTTAAAATATTCTTCTGCTTATTTTCACCACCAGTTAAAGAACCACCTACATGTAAAAGTTCTCCATCTAGAGTTACCATACGATATTTATATCCCAATTTTTTATTTAATAGATTAGCATTATCTAAAGTATCCATTACTAAAATGGTTCCCAATTGATTGGTAATAATTTTATCATACTTTGAATCATTTTGAACAAGATTAGAAGCAATATCTATAAAGCCTTTTTCATGTTTTACTATATCATAGATTCTAGGATCTAAGTTTTTTCCTTCAATAACACTTAATGGGAAAAAGGTAGCACGTCCCACTTTATTATTTTTTAAATACGTAATTGCTTCTTTAGCAGATATTTCATTATCTACTACAATATAATTAGAAGCACCACCTAAAGCAGTAGAAATAGCCGTGATAAAACGATTTTCCACTTCTACTAGATTTCCTATGGTATTATGAATTCCTGTTAATTTAGGGTGATTTAAAACACTTTTAACAGCATATGGTAAACCTGAACCATTTTCTATGCTATCTTCTAAAGAAGTAATTTTAGTTTCTAGTATTCTTTGGTTACGAACAAAATTAGTTAATTTCTCTTCTAATTTTTGTCTATCTATTTTCTTTTGTTCTATGAAACTTTCTAGCTCTTCTTTTTTAGAACGATAGCTCTCTAGTTCTCTTATAATATTTTCAATTTCTAATTCATAACTTTTTAACTCATTTTCATATTTTAATTCTGCTTCTTTTAATTCTAAGATAGTATTATGGAGTTTTGTATCATCTACTTCATATTTTTTTCTCTCTAACAAAATCTCTTTTTGACTATTTATCTTTTCTGCTTTTGTAGTAATTTCTAAAAGTGATTTCTGAAGAGCATTTACTTTATCTACAATTTCTTGTTCTTTTTGTTTAAATTCTACTATTTGGGCTTCAAACTTAGAATTGTGAGTAGAAATACTTGCTAATTCTAAAGTAAGAGCATTTACTCTTTCTTTATTAGATTGATATTTTTCATTTAAATTTGTAATGTCTTCTGTCACGAGTGCGACTTCTAGATTCTTTAATTTATCTGATAAGTCTATATATTCTAATGCTTTTTGTTTTTGCTCGCGCAATGGCTCTACTTGTATTTCTAACTCTTTTACAATATCTTCAACACGTTTCATGTTCTCGTGTGTACGATCTAGCTTTCGTAAAGCTTCTTCTTTTCTTTTCTTATATTTTAAAACACCAGCTGCCTCTTCAAACATTGCTCTTCTATCTACTGGTTTATTACTTAAAATTTCATCTATTTTTCCTTGCCCTATTATATTGAAAGATTCTTTTCCAATACCACTATCCATAAGTAAATCAGATACATCTTTTAATCTCACTTTTTCGTTATTAATAAAAAATTCATTTGTTCCGTCCTTATAAAGTCTTCTTTTGATAGCTACCTCTTCAAAAGATAATGGCAAATAATTATCATGGTTATCAAATAACAGTGTAACTGTTGCAGTTCCCATAGCAGAACGGCTCTTACTACCTGCAAATATAACATCTGTCATATTTCCATCTCCACGGAGTGATTTAACAGATTGTTCTCCTAATACCCAACGAATAGCATCAACTACATTACTTTTACCACTACCATTAGGTCCAACAATACCAGCTATATTTTGTTCTAAATCTATTACTATATTATCAGCAAATGATTTAAACCCTTGTGCGATAATTTTTTTTAAGTACATCTTAACCACCGTCTTCTACTTTTTCATTATATCAAATAATCCGTAGTTTCACAATAAAAAAAGGATTTAATATCCTTTCATTTTATTGAAAAAATCCATAAAAGTTATCAGTAATTACTGTCTTTTCTTCTTCATTTGCAAGATAAGCCCAAATTACAGCTACTTTCTTATTATTTTCTATATATTCTTTTCCCTCTTCACCAGGCATTAAAAACAAAGTAGTCGCTAAAGCTTCTGCATCTTTAACAGATCTTCCAAGCACAGTAACACCAACTAAATTAGAAGCAGGTTTCTTAGTATCTGGATCAATAATAGAACCATAATCTTTGCCATCATATTCATAATAATTCTGATATATTCCTTTGGTAACAATAACACCATTAGTAAAACGAATATTGGTTAGTAACTCTTTTTCATTATCTTTAAAAGGACTAGAGATAGCAACTAAATATTTTTCTCCCTCTTCATAATGATCTCCAGCTGCAATTATTGAGGAAGCATTTATAAAATACATATTTAACTTATTGTCTTCTAAATAATTTATTACTTCTTCAGTTGCATAACCTACTTTTATCATATCTAAATCAATATTTGGATGATTATTTTTAATAGTATTTTTACCCAAAAGTTCAATATCTTTAATATCTATACTACCAGAATTTTCTAATTCTTTTTTACTTGGGATTTTTTTTGAAGAAATGCGATATTCTTTCCATATATCAGTAACATTACCAAGGTTAATATTTAATTTTCCATTACTTTTCTCATACCAAGAAATTCCATAACGTAGCATTTTATATAAATCTTCATCTATTTTAATTTCATCATCATCAGTAGCATTGTGATGAATTTCATATAACATACTGCCTTCTTCTCTACTTGTTAACTTTTCATATTTTTCATAAATATCTTCAATCTCTTCTAAAGCTTTCTTCGCTTTTGATGAAGAATTACTATAAACAGTTACATCAATAGTAGTTCCAAGAGCATCTATCGTTTTAGTATATTTTTCTATAGCTTCTTGTTTTTTACAGATAAAAAGAAAAATCGTAGTAATAATGATTCCTAATACTACAAAGAAACATAAGAACTTATTTTTTTTCCTGTTTTCCTTTTCTTCTTTTAACTTTTCTTCATCAATTGGCATCTTTAGTACTTCTTTATAGGTGTTAATTAGCTCTCGTCCTACTGTTTTAACATCCTTCTTTTTAGCTTCTAAATATCCAGCTTCTGTCAAATCTGGTAATTTCTTTTCTATAATTTTTCTTATTTTATCTTCAAAACCATCTAAGTCTTTTGCCTTATATACGACTTTATTTTCTTCATATTCTTCAAACACAGGAATATCACGAATAAGAGTCGGTATTTTAGAAGTTAATGCTTCTATAATGGGAATACCTTCAGTTTCTTCTAATGTTGGAAATAAGTATAAATTAGCGCCACTCAAAGCACTTTTAATAACTGACGATTCTACATATCCAGCAAAACATAAATTAGGAAGTTTTGTATGAACCGCTTTTTTTATTTCACGGGGAGATGCCCATAATGGACTATATCCAAACCAAATAAATTTATATTCTGGCATTCTTTTCGCAAGTTCAACAAAATCGATAATACCCTTTCTTTCAATATATAATCCTATTCCTACAATAATTTTATCTGTATCTTTATATCCATATTTTTTTCTAAATTCTATTCCAGCTTTCTTATTCTGTTCAAAAAATTTTGTATCTACTCCATTACTAATCGCTTTAATAGGACGATCCATATTATAATTTAGAAGTAATCTCTTAGAGTACTCTGTTGGAGTAATAATATAATCTCCTAATTTATAACACGTAATTAACCATTTCTTAAATAAAGGCGCAACAAGATTACTAAAAAGAAAAGAATTTCTAAAATCTTCTTCTGTAGAATGCGCATGATAGACAATATGCTTTCCATTTCTCTTTGCTTTCTTTGCATATAAATAGGATTTAGGGCCATAAAAATTAATATGTAATAAATCATAATTATCCTTTAAGTTAGTTGTATATTCGACTTTATTATCTTCTAAAGCTTTTTTTTGATGACCAATCGCTTTTCCTAAACCAGATTTACTTATTGCCTTTAACCCTTCTGTATAAAGAAGTATTTTCATAACATCACCAAGTTCATTATAACATAAGTTAATCTAGTTTAACAAGTATTACATCTTTTCCAATCTTTTCAATTTGATTCCATCTAATTTCCACAATATTACTGTTAAAAAGAGAAAGTAAAAATCTATATTTTTCAACTATTATACCATTCATATTACCATTAGAGTCTATATTAATATCAATGATATTTCCTATTTTTTTTCCATCACTGATATCAACAACATCCTTTTCTTGCAAATCAGATATTTTCATACTACCACCAGTATATTGTATGGCATAAAAAAAGATTTAGACTAATTGATTGCTAAATCTTCTGTTCCATTCCATTTCATGCGAATAAGCATTCTTTGAATATCGTCAATATTATATTTCATATATATTTCTTTTTCTATATATAAAGCATAAACATAAGTATGAGTTCCTTTTAATTCCATTACATTAAAGTAGTATTGTGTTTCCATACCATCTATTGTCCCACTATAAAGTGCTGAATAAATCTTCCTGTCCATCAAATCATTTACTTTATACTCTTTTACTAATCTGTGTTCATCCATCTCAGACATCTTTTCCTCAATCTTTTTATTCAATAACTCAGAAGCCGAAATTCCATCTAAGTCAGACTGGTGGTAAGCATCCATTACAAGATTAGCAGATGATTTAGCAAGAGCCAAATCATTTTCGTTACTTTCAACTTGTTCCCATACTTTTGGCAAAACAAATTCAATATTATCATTGTCTAAAACATACATTGTTTTATTAGAGAGTGTATTGCACCCTGTTAAAGCTAACATAAAAAACAAAAATATACTTACTTTTTTTAATCTTTTCATTGCCTATTCCCCCTTTTTTACAATACAGTTTTCTATTATATTATAAAGTATGTAAAAAAGCAAGAAAAATATACATCAATTATCTAAAAATTGGTAATTTTAAGAAACGATTTTTAAAAAATCATTTGGAATAGGTGTCTGAAATTGATATTTTTTCTTCTCCTTTGGATAAATAAATGATAATTCATAGGCATGAAGCATCAATCTAGAAGACGAATCTTTAATACCATATTTTTTATCTCCTAAAATAGGCATTTCTTTCTCTTTCATATGTACTCTAATTTGATTTTTTCTTCCAGTTTTAATAGAGATATCTAAAAGTGTAATATTATTTCTTTCTTTGACTGGATGATAGTGAGTGACTGCTAATTTTCCAACTTTACTGCTATGAACAAAAGTATTTTTTTCTTCCTTCAAATAACTTTCAATCTTTCCATCTTTTTTTACTATGCCATGAACTAATGCCACATATTTTCTTGAAAGAATAATATCATTCCAATTATCTTGCAAAATATTTTTAACTTCTTCTCTTTTCGCAAATACAACAATACCAGAGGTTTCTTTATCTAATCTATGCACCACAAATACTTTTTCTCTCTTTAAATGTAAGTATTCATAAACTTGATGATACAAAGTTTCTTCTTTTTCTTTATCTGTACCTACTGTAAGTAAGCCTGACTTTTTATTCACTACTAAAAACTTTTCGTCTTCATAAAGAATAGCAAATGGCGTTTTATATATTTTATCGGTAGTAATACTAATTTCATCGTCTACTAATAGAAAATATGGTAATTTAGGTCGTTTTCCATTTACTTTAATCTGATTGTGTTCAATCATACTTTTGATTTTTTTATTAGAATAATCTGTGTTTTCCTTTAAATAATTCATTAAATCTATTTCTTTTTGCGCTTTTAAAACTCTTTTCATAAACACTCCTTAGTACCATTATAACTTTATTTAATAGAATTACAAGAAAAAACTAACTTTCTAGTAAAGAAGTTAGTTCTTTTATTTTTTCATTATCCATAGCAGGTACTCCATCTAATGGATAAAGTATATTTAATTTTTTATATTTTTCTACTCCATATAAATGATAAGGTAAAAGTTCTACTTTTTCTACTTTAGGAAACTGTTTTATAAATTTCTTCAAGTCTAAAATATTTTTTTCAGTATCATTCATCCCTGGAACAATAACTTGCCTAATCCATAGTGGCTTTTCCTTTTTCTTTATTACCTCTATAAACTGATTAAATTCGGTCATATCACGACCTGTTACTAATTTATAATCATCTTCATGAACTGCTTTAATATCTAGAATAACCAAATCTGTATATTCCAAAATTTCATCATAATGACCAATTCCTACACCAGCTGTATCAAGCGCAGTATGAATACCTAATTCCTTTAATTTTTTTAGGCAATCTATCAAAAACTCTGGCTGTAATAGTGGTTCTCCTCCACTAAACGTAATACCACCGCTTTTATAATAACTCATATTTCTTTTAGCACGACTTACTATTTCATCACTAGTAATAACAGTACCACCTAATTTGTTCCAAGTTTCTGGATTGTGACAATAAAGACATCTCAATTTGCATCCTCTTGTAAAAACTACCATACGAATGCCAGGGCCATCTACTAGACCCATTGTTTCGATAGAATCAATATAACCTTCCATTAGATAGTTCCATGGAATGTACGACTAATTACTTCTTGTTGTTGTTCTCTGCTTAAACGATTAAAACGTACTGCATACCCAGATACACGAATAGTTAAATTTGGATATTTATCTGGATTTTCCATAGCATCCATTAAAGTCTCACGATTAAGTACATTTACATTAAGATGTTGTGATCCACGAGTAAAATATCCATCCATTAAATTTACTAAATTGTTAACTTGTTCTTCTTCAGAATGACCTAATGCACTAGGAACTATTGAGAATGTATTAGAAATACCATCTTCACAACAATCCTTATAAACAATCTTAGCCACACTATTTAAGGATGCAATTGCACCATTTGCATCTCTACCATGCATTGGATTAGCACCTGGTGCGAATGCCTCACCAGCTTTTCTTCCATCTGGTGTTGAACCAGTTTTCTTTCCATATACAACATTAGATGTTATTGTTAAAATTGATAATGTAGGACGAGCACCCTTATATAATGGATGAGACGCTAATTTATCATAGAATTTTTGTGCTAATTCAACACCAATAGAATCTACCCTATCATCATCATTACCATATTTAGGGA
>JAAGKN010000867.1_pt1 | contig 55218 bp, 37 predicted proteins | sample 6206371 | NCBI WGS metagenome assembly JAAGKN01 (sample SAMN11533720, study PRJNA540317) | gut metagenome | isolation source: fecal pellets from male and female animal of same cohort | host: Peromyscus leucopus | place: USA:CA | collected 2017
CTTGGTACATTGGCAGGTGTTGAGGATGAAGTAGTAGTAGAGGCTGGTCATGAGTCTTATACTCGTCCTGAGGAAGTTGAAGAGTTCGTTTCCAGAACAGGATGTGACTCTCTTGCAATCGCAATCGGTACTTCCCATGGTGCATACAAGTTTACGGCAGCTCAGTGTACAAGAAATGCTGACGGCATTCTTGTTCCGCCTCCGCTTCGTTTCGATGTATTAGAGGAGTGCATCAAGAGACTGCCCGGTTTCCCGATCGTTCTTCACGGTTCTTCTTCTGTTCCGCAGGAGTTCGTTAAGATGGTTAACCAGTACGGCGGCAATATGCCCGATGCAGTAGGTATTCCGGAAGAGCAGCTTCGTAAGGCAGCAGAGCTTGCTGTATGTAAGATCAATATCGACTCCGATATCCGTCTTGCTATGACAGGTAATATCCGTAAGTACTTCGCAGAGCATCCGGATCATTTCGATCCTCGTCAGTATCTGAAACCTGCTCGTCAGGCTGTTAAGGATATGGTTGCTCATAAGATCGTGAATGTTCTTGGTTCTGATGGCAAGGCATAAGAAGTAAGAGTAATATAATAAGATAAGAAAGTCTCATTCTGAGGATTCAGAGTGAGACTTTTTTCTAGCGCAAATTATAATTGTCAAGAAATTCCCGTATCGCACCATAATACGCATCGGGGTCTTTGTCCTGTGCCTGTGCGTGTCCGGCTCCTTCTACGATCAGCAGCTCTTTCGGACACGTGGCGGCATCGTAGAGGTCTCTCGACATCTGTGCCGATATCATGGCATCGGAAGCACCGTGGATAAAGAGAGTCGGGGTAGAACTTTGCTGGACTGCATTGAGGGCAGAAGCATCTAAAAGGTCATATCCGCCACGGAGCCGCAGAACGACACGGGCAGAATCCACCAGGGGAAAAGCAGGAAGAGAAAACCATTCGGTTACTTTGTCGCCAAACATAGAGTATGCGTCCGTGTAGGCGCAGTCTGAGACTACCGCAGCGACGTGATCTGACAGGGCAGCTTCTCCGGTCATCATCAAAGCAGTTGCCGCGCCCATTGACTGACCATGAATAACAATGCGTGCTTCGGTATCCTGCGATAGAATATAGTCGATCCAAAGATTGCAGTCATAGTGATCTGTCCAACCCATTCCGATGAAATCCCCCTCGCTCTCACCTTGGCATCGAAGGTCGGGAACGACGACATGATATCCTTCTTCGTAATACCAGCAGGCAAAGGGATACGTCTCTTCTTTCCAGCCGGTGTAGCCATGCAGGACGAGCGCCCACAAGTGAGAGTCATCGGGAGCCTCTGCACTGTGTCTGAGAAATTCAGTTGCGATCAGAGTATAGCCATCTTCACTCACCACGGAAATTTTGCGGGAATCAGCCGTATCCAGCCATTCGGAAGTGTGATTCAGTGCAAGCTGTCTGTTTACTTGGATATCGGAGGTCTGTACCTGTGCCGCGTAACTCTCGTCCGTAATCCTCTGAAAAGATTCCAGCTTTTGCATAAAGGAAGGGATAAGAGCAGCGCTCACAAGAAAATTCACCAAAACAAAATACAGCACGGCGAACAGAAATATTATGATAAATAGACCAATAAAGACTTTACGTTTTCGCTTCACAATAATCACTTTCCTCTGTAAAGTATGTAACACTGCTCTATATTTTCGAGTTCGCGAAGCGAATCTCGTAAAGTTGATTCCGAAGGAATTTACTTATATTGTACTATAAATCAATATTTCCTGCCAGCCATGCTGCAGTTATTTTGACTGCCACATTCTGTATGTAGTGGAAGATTTATCTATTCTAAAGTTATTGGATCTGAGTGTCTGAAGAAATGCTGTTCACAATTTATTCCGCATGCTCATCGTTAATATCTGGGAATACGGATAGCATCGGTTCCACATCTTTTTTGCGGATCACGCGGTCTACATAGTTCTTCGTGATTTTCATAACAAGCGGAGACAGGCATAATACGCCGACCAGGTTGGGCATAGCCATCAGTCCGTTAAATGTATCGGAAAGATCCCACGCAAGGCTCAGGTTCATAGTAGCTCCGATAAAGATAAATATAATAAATACGATTTTATAAGCAATCGTAGATCTTGTACCAAATAAATATTCCCATGCCTTAGAACCGTAATGACTCCAGCCGAGAACCGTGGAAAAGGCAAACAGCAAAATCGCAAGTGCGATAAACATCGGTCCGAGAGAACCGAATACGGTAGAAAATGCCTCACCAACCAATGCAGAACCAGAAGCCTCGCTTAAGACAGCACCGGTTTCCAGATCAACGATACCGGAGGAGAGTACAGCAAATGCGGTCAGTGTGCAGACAACGATAGTGTCCGCAAATACCTCGAAGATGCCCCACATACCCTGACGAACAGGCTCTTTAACATTGGAGCTGGAATGTACCATAACGGAGGAACCAAGTCCGGCTTCATTGGAGAATACACCGCGTTTCATACCCCATGTCAGCGCCATCTTGACACCGGAACCCACAATACCGCCGCCAACCGCTTTCAGACCGAAAGCACCCTTGAAAATAGCGGAGAAAACGGCACCGACCTGACTGATATTTGCAAAAAAGATTACCAGCGCGCCTAAGATATATGCGATTGCCATAAAAGGAACCAGCTTTTCAGTAACAGATGCAATTCTTTTAAGACCACCCACGATAACGAGCGCCGCCAAGATCATCAGTGCAATACCGGTTACCACTGTGGGAACAGAAAATGCCGCTTCCATGTTAGCGGAAATGGAATTTACCTGACTCATGTTACCGATACCGAAAGAAGCAAGCAGGCAGAATATAGAGAACAGTACGGCAAGTATTGCACCGATCTGCTTACAGCCTTTATAGGAGCCGAGACCGTCTTTTAAGTAATACATGGCACCGCCGCACCACTCGCCCTTGGAGTTTTTACGGCGATAGTAGATACCCAGCACATTTTCGGAATAGTTGGTCATCATACCGAAGAAAGCAACAATCCACATCCAGAAGATCGCACCGGGACCGCCTGCGATCAGTGCGCTGGCAACACCTACGATGTTACCTGTACCGATCGTAGCGGCCAGTGCCGTACATAAGGACTGGAATTGTGAAATAGCCTTATCATCCTTATCGGTATGCTTCGTGATGTGCTTATCGCTGAAAATACCGCCGATCGTGTTCTTAAACCAGTGTCCGATGTGGGATAACTGAAAGAATTTAGTGAGTACAGTCATTAGAATGCCTGTACCGACAAGGAGTATCAACATCGGAATACCCCAGACAAAATTGTTGACCGCACCGTTGACCGTTGTAATGGTATCAACGAGGCCGGTAAAAAATCCGTTCATAATAGTCTCCTCCTTCTTTTTGCTTCCGTAAAAAAGCGCAGACACGATAGGTATGTCTACGCTGACATTTCGGAATTCATTCATTGATATGCTATATGTAAGTTTACACTTTATAAAGTATAGCATAGAACAAACGGTATAGCAAGAAAAAATTGTATACATGGATATTTGTATTGCTTGTATATTGCCATAGCCGGATTACAAAAAGCAATTCAGACAGTAGGCGGATTAAGGAAAATAGAAAAACCCCCAGAAAGGGAGGATGCCAAGTAAAGAAAATCTTTACTTGGCATTATTATGAAAAAGTTTTAATTAATCAGTTAACTTTGAAGTGTTCTCTGTTGTGTTGTTATCTTATGGTCTTAGTATACGCAAGAGAAATGTCTAAAAAATGTTTCTTGAGTGAAGTTTTTTTAAATTAAATATGAACAAATCATGAACGCACTTGTACAAACGCATCTGTGTATGTGCTCGTGCACTATCAATTTACCAGATTTATTCCTCCATCTCAATGGCCATTTGTCTTGAAACTTCCGCAGCGCCTTCTTCTGGAGTCAGTTCTCCGTCGAGTATGCGAATACCTGTTTCTCTTACGGTCTGCTCTAAAACAGAATCGGGAAAATAAGGGCAGGACGCCTCTTCCAATATCTCATAAAGCCATTCTTTTTCCTCTTCTGTGGGCCAGACATAGTCGGCATACCAGATATTGACGGAGTCTGAGCTCATTCCTTCAATCTGCGCCCACTCGCGGTTATTAATGTCCAGAATTTTGACTAAAGATTCTTTGCGGAGCGGATAGCCCTTGCCAAGCCACCATTTGCGCATCATATCATCGGAGAGAAGGAGCGTCAGAAAATCCTCTGCAAGTTCCGGTTCTTTTGCCTGCTCATAAATACCGACGGGCTGATGAGTCCAGTAGACATTCTGAGCCTGACCATCAAGTTTGTTGTATCCCATGGCATAGACATCGTCAAGCTGTTTAAATTCCAGATAACCGCCTGTATCCCGGAATGCGGAGTAGGTCAGATGTATCTGGCGCATATCCTGAAAAGGTCTTTTGGTATAGCCAAATTGTATCCATGTCTCATCATAATCACCGAAGGAGACCCAACGGCTTAAATTAATTTCTATTCGGTCAAGATCAGTGTCATAACTGTCTTCCTGCCAGAGTTTCCGACGAGCTTCATCCATTCCGGCGTTATCCAGTTTCCATAGTTCGTCCGCCGTACGGTAGAATTCTGCGATCATATCTGTTTGCAGACTGCCGTCTGCTGTTGTCCATGTAGGCAGACATACAGGAAGAAGTTCGTTTAAGACATCTACCTGATAAGGTGCATACAGGATCGGTCCGTCAGGGTGTTCTGCGCGGGCACGTTCTACTCCGGTTACAAGATCCGGCAGGGTCGTTGCCCCATCCAGATACTTTGTCTCGGAAAGATACAGTGGTAAATAGACACTGAGCGGTACGGCGTATATTTTATCGGATTCCGTCATTCTCATGCCTTCTACGATGTTCTGATAGAGAGAATTTTCTTCTTTATAAGGAAGAAGAAAACTGTCCAGTTCTTTTAAGATGCCTTTTTCAGCATATTGCTCAATATCTATGCCATCCAATATCAATACATCTGGACCTTCTCCTGCGAGAAGTTTGGTATTCAGATTCTTTATGGCATCTTCTTTGCTGACGGCAGTGTCGCCGTCCATACCCGTCTCATAGACTACTAATACATCGGGATTCTGCTTCTGGAAAAGTTGTCCTGCATAGCGTATCCTTGCATTTTCTTCCAGACTATAAACGGTTAGTTCTTTGGAAGGTCTTGAGGGAATCGATTCATCATAATACAGTTCGACCATACGGTTTCCGGTAAAAAGTATCCGGAATTCTCCGTTGTCAAGAGCCTGCATTGCAATAGGATTGTATTGACTGTTACCCAGAGTCAGCATCTGACCGTCCGCAATTTGCTCGATTACAGAGCCCTCCCAGATATATCGATATAGTCCGGTACGGCAGCCTATGTATAATACTTTGCCGTCAGCGCTGCCGCCTTCGGGGAGCTCTTCACCGGGTTGTGATGACATATCGGAAACATTTCCTACAGCCAGTACGGTAGAACTGGATTGATGGGAGGAGAGAAATTCATTTAGGACAGAGTTGTCATCAAGCAGTTTGTTATTTACCGTATCGTAGAGATAGGATTTGTTCTTGTCGATTACGATCAAGGTGTTGTCAATAAATGCAAATTCATGAACGGGATCCGTTGTTTCAAACAGAGGCTCGACTTCTTCCGTTTCCAAATCGATGCGGCATACATGCTGATAAGTTGCACCGTAGAGTCTTCCATCTGGAGCAAAGGAGAAATAATCAAAGAATTCTTTGGGTGTGTAATTGTCTCCATGCAAATCTAACAGATGCCGTTCTCCCTGTTCATTTACATAGTAATATTTATATCGGATTTCATCATCCGTCCCCAATACTTCCAGTTCTTCGTCCGTGTAGAAAAGAGGCAGAAATGCAAAAATAGCAGCACCGTTGTCGGAGATACCAAATACGGTTTTTAAACGGACATTATATTGATTTTCCCATGCCCAAGAGGTCTTCCCAACTTCTCCGGAGGCATCTATTTTGGTGAAATCTACACCATTTCCGTGCAGATAGTAACCACCGTCTGCAAGCGGGTGCATATATTCATATCCAGAGCCGGGAAGATTGATTTCCCGCTCCGCATAGCGCCCCATCGGGATTTCGTCTGCGGATTCGTCATTTTGGCATGCGGACAGAAGGGCGACACATATGCCCAGAATGATAAAGGTGACGGAGATTGCAGTCTTTTTCATGCGGTTTCCTCCCTAAAATAAATTTTTATCATTCTAGCATAGGTAATCTCGAAATAGCTTCTAAGTTAGAGGACGGACAAATCATGAACGCATTTGCAGGGGAAGGCAGATTGTAAACGTTGTTCCTTCTCCTTCTTTGGAAACTGCTTCTATCTGACCTGCATGCTCTAAAACAATGGCGCGGGTAATGGCAAGCCCCAATCCCTGCCCGCCCTTGTCGCTGCGGGTGGTGTAGGAACGACGGAAAATATTTGGGAGGTCTTTTTCCGGGATGCCGCAGCCTGTATCTGAAACGGCGATATAGGCAGAGAATCCATCCGTTGTAAGGGAGAGTGTTATTTTACCGTCCGGCGGTGTAAAGTCAGCGGCATTATATAAGAGGTTTTCCAATGCACGGAAAAGCTGCTCACGGTTTGCCATAATATGGCAAGGGCGTGAGGTAATATTTTCAAGAAAATTTGGCCCGTAAAGTTCTATGATTGGGCGGCAGTTGTGATAAAAATCCGAAAGGAACGTATTTAGCAGCATAGGCTCCAGTTTGACAGGGGAGCTTGTATGGGCAGCTATTTCCTGAATGGATTTCAGGCGACCGGATAAAATATTACACTGTTCTTCTATGTGAATCATTCTTCTGCGAGTGTCCTCGTCCAGCATAATATCATTCAGTCGTATAATTTGTGCCATGTTTGAGAGGGAGGTCAAAGGAGACTTCATATCATGTCCTAATTCTGCAATCAGTTGTCCTCTTTCCAAAAGAAGTTTTTGCAGATGTTCTGTTTTTTCCGCCACTTCCTCTTGCAGATGAAGGTTAAGTTTTATGTTTTCTTTTACCATTTCCCTGTTGCGCCGTACCATTAGGACGGCAAAAGCAATAACCATGCAAAACATACCATACTCTTCAGGATAAGCACCGGAAAACGGTTCATAAGAGCCAATTGTCAGGATGCCGTAAAACAGGCAGATGCCATTTGCGGTGGCGGCAGCAAGAGCGATTCTCGTGTGATGCAGTCCCATAAAACCGCCATAGACTGTCAGACTGATCAGAAAGAACGCCATGATTGCTTTATACCATGAAATAAACGGTCCATACCAGAGTATAAGACTGGGAATGACAGGAAACACAAATAAAGGACCGATGATCACAATGCCGCAGGCTCCTAAAGAAAGAATGCGAAGCGCTTTTTTCAAGCGTTTAAAACCGTCCGGCATAAACAACAGAAGGGTAATCTGTATGGAAAAGTAAATGCCGGATACAGCGGCAGCATCTTCTATCGCATAAAGTATGCGGACAAGCGGCACGCCAAACATTCTTAAGAAGGGATAGCATATTCGCAATGCAAAGGACAGGCTTAACATACCAAAATAGAATGTGGCAGCTTTACTGCCGTTTTCTTTGCGTTCCCATAGTACAATGCAAAATAAAGAGAGTGTGAGTGATACAAAAAGCAGCAGCCCGTAGATGAGCATACGAGAAGCAATGAGATGGCTGACGCTATCCGCATCACCTATTATCGGTGCATACCAGATTCCGCCATAATAGTGGGAATAATTGGCAGTCTGGATAATCAGTTCTGTTTCGTCGTCAAGAGAAAAAGAATATACGGTGTCCTTAATAAGAGGAGAGTAGGAGTCTTTGGAGGGGTAATTGCCGGAAGATACATTACCGGTTTCTCCCAGACAAATTCCGTCTACATAGACCCGGGCAGCGCAGAGGGGTTCCTGAAGATAGAGCAGAACATTGCCGCTTCCCTGAAGATGCAGACGCCATGTTGAGATTCCGTAAGGGTTCTGATCCGCATGGAATAAGGCGAGGTTTGGATATTCACCTGCCCATGTGTTGTAATAAGACCGTGCTTCGGAAGAAAAATCGTCCGGAGAAGAGCAGAATATCAGGATAAAGCTCCCAGCCGTCGACAAGGGAACAATATCCTTTTTCTGGAATGATGCAAAGATTTTCTTGTGTAAGCGCCGCCTTTGTTATATATTTATTATCATAGTGACTAACTGTCAACAATCCAAGCAGGCTTGCAATAGTTGCACCTGCGATTATCAGAATTGTTTGAAATGCAGATTTAGTATGTATGGGCTGTTTCATGGTAATTGAAAATCCTCCTATAATATTGATAAAGGAATCATTGTATGAAAAATAAGTGTAAATTTTTATTTATACTGACTTTTGCCATTGTGTTTTTATTTTATAAGTTTGACTCAGTTGTTGCAATGGCAAATGTACAGTCTGGCACGGAGCAGGATATAGAGCCTACTGACGGTCCAGAACCGAAGCAAGACAGCGAATTGGTTGCTGGAACGAAAACGGAGCAAGATGTCGAGCCAGTTGCCGGAACGGAAGTAGAGCAAGACATCGAGTCGGTTGCCGGAACGGAATCGGAGCAAGTCACTGAGTCCGTTGCCGAGTCGGAAGTAGAGCAAGGTGCAGAACCTGCTACCGGAACGGAATTGGAGCAAGACATTGAGCCTGTTGCCGGGGTGGAACCAGAGCAAGATATTGCGCCTATAGTCGAGGCGGAGCCGGAGCAAAGTATAGAGCCTGTCACCGGAGCGGAACCGGTGCAAAACATATCCACCGGCGCTGCATTGATAGAGTGGCTGGAGTCGCACAAGGACATCGGCGGAGCAGTAAAGCTGGCAGATAATGTCGTTTTGGACGAGGACTACTGTTTTTGCCCAAATGGCATGAACAAATCCCCTGTGTTTGTTGATACTGATAAATATACAATCACCGTAACCGGAGAGATTGAACTTTTGAGTGATAATCATCTTACTTTTTTAGGAGAGCCGGATGATAAGAGTATATTTTATGTGACAGAAAACGGTATGCTTTCCATGCTGGGTATTGTGGTCGAAAGCGGACAATGTGCGTTATGGCAGGAAGAAGGAGCCGGACTGGTAATCGATGACTGCCATATATCGGGAAGCGTACATTATGCAGAGACTCCTTTCGTGGTGGATATGAATTCCGCCTGCGTTGTTGTGGAAAAAGGACAGACGGTAAACGATGTACTTCCGGAGGGGGTCACATGTACTGTCAATAGACAGGGGCAGGTCAGTCATGGTGAGTTAGTTCCGCTTTCATGGAATCTTGAAGGAACTAAAGCGCAGCAGGAGAAAAGGCAGCGTTTTCAGATTCAAGGTTCTTTTTTAGATGTGGCGTCCGCAGAACCGGCGTTGTGTACGGTAGCTTATAATGATTATCCGCTCACCTTTACGGATGTGAAGGCGTCGGTAAGCGGCGAATGGTATTTGTTCCGAGGCAGTTACATAAAGCCGGAGGAATATCTGCCGATCACAGTAATGCCAGAATATTCTTTTGATGGAGAACACTGGATCGCATGTGAAGAAGAAAACGTAACAGACATTAATGCATCCTTTTTAATTATTTTTAACTCTGAGCAGTATGATACGGCTGTGTATCCCAACATATATATTCGTCTGCATTGGGATAATAACGGAACCGGATTTTATTCTAATGTGCTTTGCTATGCGGCTGACAATTTAGAATATGCGGAGGACATAGGCGGCGGTCGGGGTGGCGGAACTTCTATTACAAATCCGCCAGATAATCCGCAGCAAAGCGGTGGCGATGTATCTTCAAAAGATGAAGAACCGGATCAAAATGCAAACCAAAATACAAATTCGGGCAACGACGAATCGGCGGGGTCATCAGATACAGACCAAACGAGAAATGAAGACGGCGACAGTGGCGCTGATGAGAAAAGCGGTGGGCAGCCTTTAAATGCAGAAGCGCTAAATGCCGATGCAGGTCAGCCAATGTATACAGAGTCCCCGAACGCTAATGAGGATAAGCCTTTGTACGCAGAGCCGGTTAATACAGGACGGGAGTCATATGCAGACTCAAGAACTGACAATGGTGTCACAATATCGAATGATTCTGACAATAAAGAGAGCATTAACCATAATGATTCCGGTGCCTCTGAAAAAGAGAAGAATGCTGTCAGCGTTTTATCCGTATATGGAGAAAATGGTACGGATTCTCCCACGATTAATAAGCAGACGTTGCGCTCTGGCGTCCGTGAAGGCAATGCCATCTTCATTGCAACAGGGTTCGTGTTGTTGTCAGCCGTTGCCGGAGTAGTGGTTTTCTATGCTCATTCCCGGTCAGGAACAAACAGATAGCCTTTGTAGCGTTTGGTCTGGATGTAGTCATGATCTGGGCAGAGTTCATAGAGTTTCTTGCGGATGCGCCCCATAATAACCTGCAGGGATTTTTGTCCTTTGTTGATCGGCGCCTTCCACACCGAATCATAAATCTGTTCCGGCGTATATATTTCATTGGGATGTCTTGCAAGAAAATACAACACATCAAATTCGTAGGAAGAAAAATCTACAGAGTATGTTTCATAACTTACACTGCATGAGGAAGGGCAGATGGAAAGAGAACCGTAAGTGAGTGTTTGAGGCGGTTCGGCGGCTCTGCCGGAACGGATGCGCGCCCGTACCCGAAGCTCCAATTCCCTTAAGCTGTAAGGTTTGCATACATAGTCGTCTCCGCCGATGGATAATCCGCGGATACGGTTTTCTTCTTCGGTATAACCGGAAAGGAAAACAATGGGGAGCCCTGTCTTTGAGCGTATTTTTTCGCATAATGCGAAGCCGCTCATATCAGGCAAGTCAACGTCCAGAATGACGCAGTCAAGAGCATTGGATAAAATGATTTTTTCCGCTGCTTCGGCAGTATCTGCACACACAGCTTCATATCCCATCGCGCTGAAAAATGTCTTATTATCTTCTAATATCATTGGATCGTCATCCACCATCAAAATTTTGTACATAGTAATCTCCGATTTGCTAGCAAGTTTTCACGTATATTCAGCCTGCGAGTTTGGGCGCAAGCACAAATCTCGCGATTAAAAATCTTTGATTTTTAATCTAGTATAGCATAAAAATATTCCCCGAATAGCCTTTTTCATTCCGAAGATAAGAGCGAAAATAAACGTCAGGTAACAATCGCCGCCTGACACTTTTTTAAATAAGAAAATATTGTAGAATATTGCTATGAAAAAGAGATTACAGACGACTTGATGATGAAAAGAGGCAAAAATTATGTTAAAAACAATCAAGGGCAGACTTACGATCAGTATGATCGGTATCGTCGTAGTGAGCATCCTTTTGACAACGATAGGAATTGTCGTGGTAGCGGGAAAACAGACAATTCAGGATCAGACACAGGCGTTACAGTTGAATGCAGATAAGTATGCAGAGGAAATCAACACATGGGTCGAAGATGAAAAAATGCTTGCGGACGGAGTAGCCAAAAGTATAACAGCCGGCGGAACGCTTGATACGGATTATATTCAGTCCGTTGTGGACGCTCATGCGGAGGGCAGACAGGAACTTCTGAATCTATATTGCGGAACAAGGGACAGCAGGTTTATCCAATCCAACAGGGAAGCCGGAATTCCGGAGGGATATGATCCGGTAGAGCGCGGATGGTACAAACAGGCGGCGGAATTAGGGACAGTCATTGTGACCGACCCGTATTGTGACGCTATAACAGGGCAGATGTGCGCGACGGTTGCGGCACCGGCATATATAGATGGCGAACTGGCAGGGGTTATTGGTCTGGATGTGACTCTCGGAACGGTGACTGAACTGACGGGAAGCATTAACTATGAAGATGGAGTTTACGGATTCCTTGTGGATACTGCCGGGCAGTATATAGCACACCAAAATAAAGAGTACGAACCTACAGAAGATACTACTGTTCTGGTAAAGAACATTCTTCCGGAAGTCGGCAAGATGCTGGAAGGAGCCGGAAGCGGCGTACAAAAACTCACAGACTATGATGGCAGTATGTGCTATTTTGCATTGACAGAGATACATAGCTGTGGCTGGAAGCTGGGAGTTGTGGTGCCGGCAGCTAATGTTACGGGGTCATTGGTGACAATGCTTGTGATAGCAGTGATAACAGCCCTTGTGATCATTGTGTTTGTGGCGATATTTATGACAGGTCTGATTGGAAGAATGCTGGCGCCGATACAGATGTTAAAACAGTTTGCATCCGGTGATTTTTCCGAAAATACCGTGGTCGAGAAGACGATTCCGACGGAATATAAAGACGAGACAGAGCAAATCAGAAAAGCGACCGCAGAGGTAAAACAGCAGATCAGGGATATCATATTACATACAAAGCAGGAGGCAGAAAACATCGGTACGATAGCCGAAGGAACTTCTTCCCAAATGACGGTGTTAAATCAAGCTATTTCGGGTATTACTGATTCTGCCGGTCTGGTTATGGAACAGACTGTACAGGCAAGAAAAATGGCGGAAAGTATCAAAGATAACGGGCAGGAGCTGGGAAATGCCATTGAGAATGTGGCGAGGAAAGCAGAACAGGCAGCAGGACAGTCAAGCGATATTATGGATCGTGCAGGAAAGCAGTATGAGACTACCAGACAGTCCGCGGAAGAAGTCGTATCTGTCTATCAGGAAACAAAGGAAGAGATGGAACAGGCGATTGAAGACAGTAAGCGGGTAGGGGAGATCAACGCCTTGACGGAGGAAATTCTTTCCATCAGTTCGCAGACAAATCTTCTGGCGTTAAATGCATCTATAGAAGCGGCAAGGGCCGGTGAAGCGGGCAAAGGATTTGCCGTTGTTGCAGAGGAAATCAGGATTCTGGCGGACCATTCAAAGCAGGCGGTGGACAAGATACGTCAGGTAACAGAGAGCGTGGTGGATAACGTTTCTTTTTTAGCGGAAACATCGGGCAAACTGTTGGAGCTTATGACCGGTAAGGTGATAGAGGATTACAAGGGAATGACAGAACTTGCAAGCATGTATGAAAAAGATGCTGTATTTTATAGTGATATTTCCAGTGATCTTGGAGCATCCTCACAGGAGATGAGCGCTAATATGGCAGGAATTAACGAGTCGATTGCTGTAATTACGGAACTCGTAGGAGAGATTGCGGAATCGATGCAGAATATGAGCAGATCGGCGGAGGACTCCAATGAAAATTCCGAAGCTGTCATGAAACAGATGGAGGAGCTGTTTAGATTAAGTGAATTATTAAACAAAACGGTGGCATCCTTTAGAGTATAAATATCAGCAAAAGGAGAGATAAATTGTATGTTGGGTGGGTCTGTATACATAGCGTTTATCCGATTTGCGATCAGTCTTGTAGGAGTGATCTTACTGTTTTCCGGGATGAGTGAATCTCGGTTTAGCAGGAAAAAGACAATTATCGGATATGTATGCTTTAGCGCGGTGGTGCTTGGTCTGGCGTGTGTCTGGTATGTGCTGGACTGGAAGAGCTGTGTGCGGATTGTTGCCTTTGCGATGTATATATGCTTTGCAATATTTGCTACGATTATCAGCAAGGATTCGGTCTATCTGTCAATTTATAAGCTGGCGTTGACTTTCTATCTGCTGGCGGTTTTTCTGGTTGGCGGGTTGGAAGTGGCAATTATCTTTTTTGACAGGAACATATGGGCGGACATCATCACGCGTATTGTATTGATTCTGCTTATGACCTTTTTCATAGACAAGAAGTTAAAAGATTCCTTGAAAGGATTTAGTGAATATGTGGAGAAAGAGGTAGATAAGTTCAGCGTCGCGGTAATGATTATCTGTATTTTGCTGGGAATCGGATTTATCCTGAATCCGAATATTAATCAGTCGGCTCCGTTCCGTCTTTATCAGATTGTTGTGAACTTCACCTTGACGGGTACCCTGCAGCTTATGGTGTTCCGGCTTTATCTGCATATCGGTATTGAGAAAGAATATAAAGAAGAAAATCAGCTGATACAGATGAATCATAGACTTCTGGAACGGCAGCTTGAGATTCTGGAAGATTCTGTGGAATCAGGGAAACGGCTGCGGCATGATATAAGACATCATAATGCAGTCATAGCAGAGTATGTTCGGCAGGGACAGAAGGAAGAACTGCTGCAATATCTGAAAGAATATAATAAGGAGACGGAGCAGGGGGCAACGGAGAGAATCTGTACCAACGCCGCAGTTAATAATATTCTTGCGGCATATACCAGAAAAGCGAGGAGTGAGCAGATCAAAGTCAAACTTGATATCGAGATTGGTAAAAACATGACGATACCAAATATCGATCTGGTAGCAATTCTTGCAAATGCTTATGAAAATGCAATTTATGCCTGTATGGAAGTGAAGAAGCAGTCCGATGACCGGGAGTGCTCCATTTACCTTATGATGCGAAGGAAGAAAAATAAACTGATTATTTTCTGCAGCAATACATGCAGAATAGAAACCGAATTAAAAGACGGGCAGCCGAAAACAGAATTTACAGGCGGCATCGGAGTTTCGAGTATAATCAAGACAGCAGAAAAATATGAAGGAGAATACGATTTCAGAAATGATAACGGGGTGTTTATTTTCAGACTGATTATGAACATTCCGTCTTAGGGTATGCCGGATAAAGGGAGGAACGATTATGTATCTGATAGCGCTCTGTGATGATGAAGCGGCAGAGTTAGAGAAAACAACACAGTTGTTGAGTGACTATGAGAAAAAATATTCTGGTTTGGAGTTTATAATCCGGCGCTTTGAAAATGCAGATGAAATGCTTTATTTGATTAATGAAGAAAATTATGAACCGGATCTGATATTGATGGATATTTATATGCCCGATAGAACAAACAGCTCATATCCTTCGGGAATTGAAGCGGCAAAGAAGCTTCGGAGTATGAAGTTTAAAGGAAAGATTATTTTTCTTACATCATCTAAAGAACATGCGCTGGAGGCTTTTGACGTGGATGCGCTGCAATATATAGTGAAGCCGATAGCGGAAGATAAATTATTTGCAATACTTGATAATCTGCTGAAAGACATGGAGGAGGAGCGGAAAAGGTATATTCTGCTGAGGATCGAAGGAAGGCTTGTAAGAGTGTCCTTAAATGATATCGCATACTGCGAAGCACAAGGGAAAACACAATGTCTGTATCTTGCAGACGGGACGCAGTGTATCTTACGAATGACTATGGCAGAACTTTATGAACAGCTCGCACAATATCATGAATTTGTAAGGATAGGAGTCGCCTTTATCGTTAATCTCGGATATATCGGCAGTCTGAACGCCAAGGAGATCTGTATGGATAACGGTGCGAAGATTTATCTGCCGAGAGGTACTTACAAGGGCTTGAGGGAGCAGTATTTCAGTTATTATTGTAGGGAGAGTTGATTATGCGAAAAAGATAGATTTTCGTAATCATTTCAATAATAGAAGGAATAACAATGGCGCGTGCATCAGAGATGCAGGCGCTTTTATTCTGGGTTGATATTGTAATCCCAGCTAATCCCCCTGTTGGCAAAACGGTAAAGTATACCCAAAAAAGTGCAAAGCATACCATAAAGGGTGTTATTTTATTCTGAGCTGATAAAATTAATTATCTACCGGATTATCGGATAAAAGATTACATTACGACATTACGGTAACTGTAATTTTAAAGTAACTGTTCAATTTTAAATATACAGGGAGGTACATATGATGAAGGATGAATGTACAACGTGCACAGGACAAGTTGGGAAGACAAATAAAAAGAAGAAGATACGTCTGCTGGCAGCGGCGCTTAGTTTCTGCCTGCTGTTTACGACTTACCCAAATCTGCCGGAAACATTACTTGTTTTTGCGGCTGGGGAGCAAGGCGAGGAGGATGATTCGCATATATCCGGCTTCGCCGAGCTGCCGGAGGAGATCAGTGTGCAGACCGTACCTGTGGGGACTAAACTCTCAGAATTGGAATTGCCGGATTCGCTGGAGGCTTATGTAGTGGCGGATAAGGGTGAAAATTCATCGGGGGGGGGTATAGAGGAAGACGCTGATAAGGAAATTCCTGATGATCCTAAACAGAATAACAATCAGGATAAGGACGATGAAGGTGATAGCAGCAGTACTGGAGAAGCGGGCGAAAATGGTGACGGAAGCAGTACTGGAGAAGCGGGTGAAAATGGTGACGGAAGCAGTACCGGAGAAGCGGGCGAAAATGGTGATAGCAGCAGTACCGGAGAAGAGAGCGAGAATGGTGATGGCGGAGAAAATGTCACAGAGCAGAGCGGTACGGAAGAATCTGATGGTGGAGAAGAGGACACTGATATAGAAGACGATCAAGAGCAGAATACACAACCGGAAGAATCCGGCACGCAAGAGGCGGACATGGAGGAAACCCATGCCGTTGCCATGCAGGAATATTATGCGGAAAATGTGGTAACGGTGGAGACCTTGGAGAATACACAGCCTTCAGAAGTAGAGGAAGAGACGATTACTGTAGAAGGCGTCACATGGCAGTCTGAGCCGGCGTATGACGGGGATATCGCCGGAACCTATATGTTTACTGCTGTACTGCCGGAGGACTATGTGGTGGCGGAAGGTGTCAGTCTGCCCAAAATTACGATGACAGTGGAAGAAGTCAATGTGGAACCGAGGAGAGCCGCAGCGCGGGCAGTAGCGGACGGGAATCTGCGGAATCATACCAATCATACGGGCTGGACGAGGTTGACAAATTCGACTCTGTCAAGCAGCGGAAATTATTATTTGGATGCTAATGTATCAAGTATGACTGTAAAGAGCGGCGCAACAGTCAACCTGTGTCTGAATGGGCATGACATTGCTAGTGGTTATAGCGTGGTGAATGTGCAAGTAGAGAACGGCGCAACGCTGAATCTGTATGACTGCCAAGGAAGCGGAATGATTCGTTCATCGCCAAGCAGAGGTAAAGGTATTTACGCTTCGGGGACGGATGCAAAAGTCAATTTATATGGCGGTACGGTTACTATTGAGGGTTGTGAGGTTTGTGCTGTTTATCTGGAAGATGGCGCGCAGCTTCTGGTGGATGGCGCAGAGGTGAAAAGTAAAGTTACGTCAAATCCGTTCTCTCCGATAGCGGCAGTCTATCTGGCGCCGGGTTCGTCAGCAGAGATAAGATCCGGCAGTGTTTTTACGGAGATTACAGATAGCGTTAGGTATAATGTTAACATTATTTATGCGGATCAGAATAGCCGGCTTACCATTTCCGGCGGAACGTTTGAACAAACAGGTGGGTGGTACGGGGCAATAGCGACAGGAATGCACCCGTCAAAAGACGACTATATTGAAATAAACGGCGGAACAATCAATGCGAATGTGGGGATGGAACTTGGAACTCTCGTTGTCAATAATACGGATATCAGGGGACATATTTTCTTAAGAGGAGGCTTATTGAAATTAGAGGATGGAAAAACGATCGGATCGGCGGAGGCAGGGGAGCCTGATATTCTGTTCAGCAGAAGTGGGTCAAGCTATAGTATGATAGAATTTGCGAATGCGCCGGTCACACAGGATGGTTACACGATCCGGCTTTATGCCGGGGCATATTCGGCGTCAAGGTATCCTTTGACGATCACAAAGAACTTTTCCACATATATGCCGGGCAAACAGCCGACCGATTTCTTTACCTATCTAAGCTCTGGCGATAAAGAGGATCATTACAGGATGATTCTGCAGGACGGCGAGGTGGTTCTGCTTCCCTATGTCATGACTTTTGATGCAAATGGCGGCGAAGAACTTGAGGACAGCGAAGACAGAGATCATATGATTACAGACGGAAAGGGAGATATTACCGGCGGACTGTATATGAGTTCGTTGCCCATTCCTACAAGAGAAGGCTATACATTTGACGGATGGTTTACGCAGGCGGATGGCGGCACAGAGATTACTATCGACAATGAGCCTTGGGAGGAGGATATCACAGTCTACGCCCACTGGACGCTTATCGATTATCCTATTACCTATGATCTTGATGGCGGAGCGCTTCCGGCGGGGAAGACGAATCCTAATACCTATACCATCGAGTCGGCGGCTTTCACACTCAATAATCCGGTCCGCACGGGCTATACCTTTACTGGCTGGAGCGGCACGGGGCTGACAGGTAATACGAATAAGAATGTCACAGTGGCAAAGGGAAGCATGGGTGAGCGTGAATATACAGCAAACTGGACAGCAGACACCTATCTGGTGACGTTAAACGGCAACGGCGGAAGCGCCGGAACAACGCTTACAGGTTATACTTACGGCACAGGGGCGACGCTTCCAACGAATTGGACGAAACCCGGCTACACCTTTGCGGGCTGGTACGAGAATAGCAATCTGTCTGGGTCGGCGGTGACCGCGATTTCCAAAACAGATACAGGCAACAAAAATTTTTATGCCAAGTGGACGGCAAATCAATATACAGTAACATTTGATTATCAAGAAGCAACGGGCGGCAATGGAACACAGACAAAAAAGGTGACTTATGACGGCGTCTATGGTGAGTTGCCAACGCCTTCCAGAACGGGCTATGCTTTTAAAGGCTGGTATACGCAGGCAGACGGCAAGGGTAATCAGATCACGTCCGAATCGACCGTAGGAACGGCAGACGCCCATACTCTGTACGCTTACTGGCTGGACGAGACTGCACCTGATGTGCCTGTTTTACAGGATGGAACGACACTGCCTACGGGCTGGAACAACGGACAGGACACGATTCCCTTAAAACTCTATGATGGTGTAGCCGTGACCGGATTATTGGTAAGTGTTGACGGCGGCGCATATACACAGGTGACACAATTTCCAAGTGGCAGCACGGAATATGCCTACAAAGTTACGGAAGGGGAGCATACTTACCGTTTCAAGGCAGTGGATGCGGCAGGGAATGAATCGGCACAGAGCGCAGAGTATAAGATTATGCTGGATACGACAAAGCCGGTGATCGAGACACTTTCTTATGAGAATAAGGCAAAGAATTTTCTGGACTGGATCATTGGTAAGAAGAGCCTCATTATACATGTGCCTGTTAAAGAAGATGGCAGTGGTGTTACAGAGATCAACTATACTATGACACCTATAGATGAATCAGGTGATTTGGACGATGACAGCACGGTGGCGAAGACGGCACCAGTCAAGAACGGTGAGGCAAAGATCACTTTTGCCGGGGAGTTCAGAGGAAGAGTCGTTATTACTTGTGCAGATAAGGCAGGAAATGCCGCAGACAGTGTGACGGTGGACACAAAGGCAGGCGCAAACGGTGTGATCGTGGAAGACAGAGCGCCCGAAATCAGTATGCTGGCGGACCGGAATATATCAGATATGACGGGGACACAGCCGGGCGGTGTGGAACTTTCCGGAAATTATTATGAGAGCGTACCGGCGGTTATTGTAACAGTAAAAGACGATACCGATAATGCGATCTCGGCTGGAATCGACCAGATAACCTATCAGGTAGACGGCGCAGAAAAGACAGTCAGCGCCAGACATGACATGTTGCAGTCGGAGATTACTTTTACGATTCCGGCAGATGAGATACCTACAGGTGTCACTGTGATACGGGTCAACGTCACGGACAATGCGGGCAACGAAGCCTCAAAGAGCGTTACCGTCAGAATCAAAGGACCAGAGAAAACGCCTGCGGCAGCCATCAATTATCAAACAGAAAAGCTGAAAGATCTTGTACCAAAAGCGGAATACCTGATAAACGGAACTTCCTGCACAGCGGATGGGGCAGGCTGTATAGCAATTAACAAGGGCTGGCTTGGCACCACAGTGAGTATCGTGAAAAAGGGTAACGGTAATGAGACATCGGACAGCGGCATACAGAACCTTATCATACCGCAAAGACCGCAGAAACCGTCGCCCGTCGGCGCAGATGTGAGTACGCCGGGCGGAAAGGGCAAACTGACCGGACTGACTGCAAATACTTCTTATGAAGTATCCGCAGACGGCGGCAGGACATGGGAAAGCAGTAGTACAAACGGAAGCGGCGAACTCACGGGACTTGCACCCGGAAGCTATATCGTACATGTAAAGGCAGGAACGTCCAATTTCGCCAGTGAAAACAGTGATCCAGCAAAGATAGGCGCATACCAGATCACAATCATTTTTATGGCAAATGGGGAGAAATATAAAGAAATTTCCATGGACTATGGCACAGCCTTAAAGGCGATTCCGTCCGTGCCGAAGAAGGAAGATGGCGGAAATCAGACCTATGTGGGTGAGTGGTGTGATGCGCAGGGAAATCCTGTGGACTTTACAAGCATTACCGCGAACATGACGGTCTATGCGGCTTATACGGCAGGCTATACCGTAACCTTGCAGGGCGGTACAGGCTGTACTCTGTCGGCAGTATCCGGCAGTAAAAGTCCTGTCAAAGAGGGCAGCAGCTTTACCTTCAAATTTACGCTGGGTCAGGGCTATGAAAAGACAAGCGGCTTTGCCGTGAAAGTAAACGGCGAGTCAGTCAAGTTGACGGCAGGAGAAACTTATACTATCACAGATATCAGGGAAAACAAAACCGTGACGGTCGAGGGAGTTCGGAGAAAACCTTCATCCGGCGGTTCGACGAGTTCAGGCAGCACGGGAAGTTCTGGTGGCTCGGATAAAGAAACGGGTGGTAGTCCGTCCGCAGAGAACAGCTCTCCGTCAGATGCTGACCCATCGACAAACAGTAACCAGCAAGCGGGCGGCAGTTCAACGACGGGAGACACGTCGGCAGGAAGTACCCCGCCGAGCGGAACGGACAGCGAAACACCGGTGGGCGGAAATCCTTTTGGCGGAACGGACAGCAGAACACCGGTGGGCGGAAATCCTTTTGGCGGAACGGACGATAAAACACCACCGGACGGCAAGCCGGCAGACAGAACGGAAGGTGTGGCTGATGAAACACCACCAGATGGTAATCCCTCTGTCGGAAAAGATACTATCGTGACCGTGCCAGTTTCCATAGAGAATGGCAGGATCATCATTTCGGGAGGGGTACCGGGAGCAGCGTTAGGGAAAACAATGGAAGAGCAGTCAGAAGGTGCGTCTGAGATCTTGTACGGAGAACACATTGCGACAGGTAACGTGGATGGCATGACAGCCATTAGTACAATTCTACAGATGAGTGATGGAAATGCTAACAGTACAGGAGCAGTCATTGTGACGGTAGTCTGTGAGGAACAGGCATGTACAGCGGGCGTGGCTGATGCCGTTGCTGTGGCAAATGCAGTTCTGACAGCGGAGCAGATTCAGCTTGTAAACGATGGAGAAACCACAGAAATCCGCATAGATGTAACGGATATATCAGAAAGTGTACCAACACAGGACAAGAAAGTGATTGAGGACGGCGTAGAGGCATACCGAAAAGAACTGCCGGAACTGACACTGGGAATGTACATTGACATTTCTATGTATATCAAGGTTGGGGACGGTGAATGGGATGCTATTACCGCAACTAGGGAATCGATAGAGGTAGTAATCGGTATACCGGAAGAATTGCAAAGCGAGGGCAGGAAGTACTGCATTATTCGCGCACATGACGGCGAATATGCCGTTATGCAAGACAAGGACGATACGCCGGATACGATCACAATTAGCACGGATCGGTTCTCAAGCTATGCGATCGCGTACCAGCAGACAGACGGAGCAGGTGCAGGGAACGCAGAGAAGTGTGGGCTGTGCCATATATGCCCGACGTTCTTGGGAATATGTTATTTTATCTGGCTGGTGATTGCTGTGGCGGTTATCATTATCGTAATTATACTTCTGCGCAGGAGAACGCAGGAAGAAAAATAGCAATGCAAAAGACAGACGGGTTTCCCGTCTGTCTTTATGTTGTAAGGTTTGCACTGTATAGTTTTTGTATTGCATAGGAATTTATCCGTGTTCAGGGAAATATTCTCGGTATAACTGTTTACGATACTCTTCGTCGGAAAGAACACGCTGCATTTCTTCGGTTTTCCCAGCATCCATGAGGGATTTGAGTAGCTGGGAAAGATTGTCCAGACCGGTTTTAAGTCCCTCTGCACGTCCGATTTCCCGCCATTCCTCTCGTTCACTCTTCATATGTTTCTCTTCATCATATTCAAAGATACTCACCGCGATCACCTCCGCCCGATTCTTTGATAAAAAGTCTGAAAGTATTCCGTTTCTGATACAATGTTCTACTGCCCGTTCGACGGCTTCTGGAAAATCTGTCTCTTTTGCGTAAATTCTGACCTGCGCAACATATTGCGCGTATTCCTTTAATAGACGGCACGCATCTAAAAGCTCCGGATTATGTCCGAAATTGATGTTGTAGACAACCACAGTCAGTTCCAGCGACGGGCTTTCCTGTTTCTTTTCAAAAGCGTCCGACAGGCGCAATACCTGTTGCTCGGGCTGGAAATCCGTCCCGTTATAAAATACGACGAATCTGGGTGCCGGAATCCGTATAATTGACTTGCTATAAAGGTTTTCGTCCTTTATCCGATTCTGTATTACTCTGTTCACATAGAGCAGATCCCTTAACGGCATGTTGGGATTGAACGTGGACTGGTGCTCGTAGAGCAGCAGTTCAAAATCAAAAACAAAGGAAACATCATTCTTATAATTCATATAGACTGCATTTTCCAGCGTTGTGATTTCGAGATCATTTACATTCGTGTAAGCAGTGTCGTTCAGTGCATTGTACAGGCTCAGAAGGTTTTCTTTTTCCTTAAAAAGCATTCTGAACACTGTGTCTTTGTAGTTACGTTGTACATTTGTTTCATTCATCTAATGTCCTCCTTGATGTTGCAGAAGAACCGTTCCAGTGCCTCCCGCTTTGTGTAAATGTGGATTGGGTTCAAAGCATGGATTTTCTGAAACTTAGAATATAAAGAATTTACTGATCTGTTGAGTAGAAAATGTGCTTTTCATTACTATAGCATGTTTTGAATGGGATTGTAAATATAACACATTCAAAACATACCCTAAAAAGTGCGAACGGTTCCCATTCGACAAATTTTTTCATTTTTTATTATACAATGAGAACAGTAAGGGAGGCGCATGTATCATGACTTCATGTTGTACGGGCTTAAAATCAAGAAAGGAGAGAAGGCGTCGCTTTTTAATATGGGCGCTTTTCTTTTGTATATTGACAGCAGGTTGTTCCGGTTTGCTTGGCGGATTTCAAGTATTTGCCGCACCGGAGCAGGTATCGGGTAACGATATACCTAAAGCGGATATTAATTTACCGGACACTGAGAAGGAAAGTGTGTCAGATAATACCATAGAAGAAGATGGTTCGTTGGAAAATGTGGAAGCGAAGCAGTCGGAACTGGCAGAGCCGCAAAATCAGAATGAGGCAATGTGGCAGGATCAGAATGGAGAATGGCAGTATAGCTCTTTTACGGAGGCGGTTGCAAATGTTAAGTCCGGTGGGGTGGTTGTACTCATGACAGATGTCTCGCTGACAGATGCGGTAGTCATTTCCCAACAAGTTCTGATTACCTCAAATGACCCACAGAATCCTTGCACAATAAGAAATACGACGAAAGATACGGACGACAGGAAGAACTTAGGAAGAATCTTTACAGTTACCGGCGGTGAACTAAAGCTGCAGGATATTATTCTGGACGGCGGAAGGAATGAGGGGGTTATCTCTTATCATCCGCTGGTTTGCCTAGCCGGTCAAGGCGCGGTTTTGAAGCTGTATGACGGAGCTGTACTGCAAAATGCGGAAAATGCGGCACCGTCCATGTGTGGAGGAGGCATCAATATCAGAAGAGGTCAGCTTGTGATGTATGACGGTTCTGAGATCAGGCATTGTAAGGCGAGGGATGGTGGCGGTGTCGAGGTAAACTGTAATGTCACCCCTTATTCGCAGGCTATGTTCGGTATGGCAGGTGGCAGGATTACGGATTGTGAGGCAGGTAATGGCGGCGGTGTTTATGTTAATATAGGAATGTTTCAAATGCAGGGCGGAGAAATTACAGGTAACCGTGCAACGTTAGATGGCGGTGGTGGAATATGTGTGGCAGGCAAGAGCGGGAACAAGATAGCCGCAGTGCTCATACAGAACGGCAAAGTTGCGGGCAATGAGGCAGTATCGAATGGTGGCGGTATTATGCTTGATGGCATGCCTAATCTGCTGCAGATGATCGGTGGCACAGTGGAAAGAAATACAGCCAATTGTGGAGGCGGTGTTGCCGTAATGCACGGAAACTTGAAGTTATATGGTGGAACTGTTACGGATAATAATGCGGCGCTGTATGGAGGCGGTGTTCTGGGTACTCCTGACAGTTTGATAGAATTGCAGGGCGGTCCCAAGGTATTTGGTAATACAGCAGGTGATGCGACGGATCATTTTGATAACTTATATTTAGATGGAGCGGAGGACGATGTACCTTCTTGGGCAACATCTCCAATCAGACTGACAGGAGCACTGACAGATGGTGTTCAACTTGGAATGACACGCTGGGTCAGACCCGATGAAGGCGATCATCCTTACCGGGAGATGATCGTGCCGGACGGAGCATACACGATTTCACAGAGCGATATTAACAGGTTGTGTGACGACAGGCAAAGCGATCATAAGGAACTTTATGCAGATAATATGGAGAAGTATGCATTCATTCCGTATGATGGCAAAATCGTCATGGTACTGGCGGTTAACATTACGCTCGACCGAAATAAGCTTTCTTTAGAAAACGAAGGCGAGACGGCAGCGCTTATGGCAACCGTGACACCCGGCAACGCGCCGATTAAGGAAGTTACATGGTCTTCGTCCGATGAAAGTATAGCAACAGTAGATACAAATGGAGTTGTGACAGCTGTAAGTGAGGGACAGGCAGTTATCACGGCAACGACTGTGTCACCTTACCATGCAACGGCTTCCTGCACTGTGACAGTAGGAGAAGAAGAGGAGAAGCCGACTGATCCCGAACCGCCTCAAACGCCAGACAAGCCGACTGATCCCAAGCCACCGCAAACTCCTGACAACCCAAGTGACCCCAAACCGCCCCAGACTCCCGACAAACCAGAAGATAATAAGGGCGAAGAACCGACGACTCAGATCACTCCTTCCGGGCAGAAGGATTCCTATGTAGAGAATGTCCGTATGTCACAAAATACCCAGACAATACAGGATAACCAGACGAAACAGAACGCCCCGTCGGCGGGCAATCCGCGAACAGGTAGTTTCATTCTCTGGCTGTATGCGGCGGCTGTCCTATCAGCGTTGTGCATGTTGATACTTACATTTTTGCAGATTAGAAAGAAAAAAAGAGAGCGGGAGAAAAAATGATATGAAAATCACCTATACTGTTTTGATGGTATTACTTTCGGGTGTTTTGCTTTTATGCGGAGCGGGTATTTTTTCTTATCATAGAGATGCAAGAGCAAATGAGAAAGAAATGGAAGGAGTCATTGAAAAAGTTATTCATGAATCTGCGAAAGCTTATGGCGAAGGAAAAGAAGAGATAGGAGAAGTAGAAAAAATAAAAGAGATAGAAAATACGCTTGAAAATGTACAAATTGATTTCGGGAAGTTAAAGGAATTAAACGCAGACACTGCAGGCTGGATCATGTTTTACGATCAATGCGTAAACTATCCGCTCGTGCAGACCGATGATAATTCCTATTATCTGAATCATTCTTTCCGGGGAAATGAAAATGCGGCGGGATCTATTTTTGTGGATTGCCGGAATCAATCTTTTGATGACCGGAATGTGGTCATATATGGCCATAATATGTTGGATCGTACGATGTTTGGATCTTTAAAAGATGTGTTTCAGGAAGAGTTCTGGGAGGAAGAGGGAGGCGATATTATCCGGGTGACCGACACAGAGAACCATGTGAGAGAATATAAGATTTTCAGTTACTACATAGTTGAAGCGGAAGATTACTATATTACGACTAATTTTGACGACGATGCTGACTATGCCAAGTTCCTTAATGTAATAAGGATGCGGAGTTTTCGGGATATGGGCGTTAGCGTTACAGTGGACGACCGTATTCTGACGCTCTCTACCTGCGCTGGGATGACCGGAACCGGGCGAAGGAGAGTTATACATGCAAAATTACAAATCATACCGAAAAAAGTGCGAACTGTACCATGGTTATAGTTATTTTGCTGTGGGAGTGGTATGGTGGGTTTAAAAGCTATTAACGTAGTATATAAATCAATTAGTGGAGGGAGCAAATGGAGAAGGATAATGTAAAGAGTATGGAAAACGCATCGGCGACAGAAACAATGGAAAGTATAGAAAATATGGAAGATATGAATGATATTGAAGAAGAAGCAGTTCTGTCAAAAGAATTGGAAATGATGATAAAAGGATACCAAAACAGAATTGCAGACAGCAATAGCAGATGTGTAGGACTAAGAAAAGAAGAACCGGAAAGAATCATGCAGGAATCTGATGTAGCAGTTTGGGCAGAGGCTGAGATCGTGCCGCTTTTCAGCGTAAAGGCGTTTCAGAATAAGGGCGCTTTAAGTTCATTGACATGGGACACCGTGGGAAACAAATCAAACGAGAATCTGTCCGGTGCAGTCTGGGACCGGGTCGGTGTAAGTTGTAGTACGGTAGTGGATGATCACCACACAGGTGCGATCAATATCTGCAATGATGAAAGTACACTTATGAAGTCTTCGGAGGCCGGCACTAATTATTTTAAGACGATTATGGTGAGGACGGATTATAATGTCGTGGTTCCGGCGTATTCCACCGTGCGGCTTAAGGTGTCGATGAATCTTCATTTTTTCAAACGAGGCGGGGAGACATCATCCACCTATATCGGCGGAGTGCTGTCACATATTGACAGTTGGACGATTGCAACCAAAAGCAGGAAAAATGACTGGGCGGATAATAACGGTGTTGTCCAGTCTGCCAATAGCGAGGATTGTACGAAAGCGTCAAGCAACAGTAAGAATTATGAGATGCGTCTGGGCATCAATGGGTATGACTGTGGAGAACAGACCAATCAATCGGACAGTGCAAAGTTGTGGAAGGTTACATTTTATTTCATGTGTGCGATAGAACAGGCAAGCACGATACATCACAGGCTGATGATGTTTGACAGGAAGAATGATGTGTGGGAAACAGAACTCACAGGAACATCTACGATTTATTATGATCCCAATGGGGGACAAATGGAGAAGACGCAGCAGATCAGGGAATACTCGCCGAATGTTAATTACCATGCAACAAATCTTTTTACGGCAAGCAGACAGGGGTATATTTTAACGGGCTGGTATGACAGGATTGCGGACAGGTATTATGCGCCGGGCGGTATTTTCGATGAGAACAGGGGTGTAAAGCTGATTGCACAGTGGATGCCGGGACAGGCTTCCTATACGGTAAACCATTTCTTCCAAAATATAGACGGAAGTTATGCGAAACAGCCGGATACTGTAGAGCAGCATACAGGAACCACGGATGAAACGGTCACTGTAGCAGTCATGGAGAGAGATGGCTTTATCAGTCCGCCAGTCAATAATGTGGTGATTCATGGGGACGGTTCTACAGCAATCAATTACTACTATGCAAGAAAAATCTATACGGTAACATTTCTTGCTAACGGCGGAATGTTCCGCGGCGGCGGTGATTTTGCACAGCAGGAAGCCGTGTATGGCATATCCGGGGATCAGATCATTTACCCGAAGGTTGAGCCAAGAGACGGCTACTCGTTCAAGTGGTCAGAAACGTTGTCTGTGATGCCGGCTTACGATGTTACGGTAAGAGTCATCTGGACGCGGAACGTAAATCAGCAGGAGGTGGTATAACATGGGAGACAATGAAAAAGTATCAGTTGCGGAAAGAAAACTTGGCGGGAATATAGGGAAAATTGACATCTCTTTAAGACCGCTGCTGGAATGCAGCTACACGATGAAAGCGTTACAAAACAGCAGCCATATCAATGAACTGACATGGGACACGAAGGGTGATGATGCGAATTATAATGAAGATGGCGCGATTACAATGTGTATATGGCACAGATATGGTATCAGCTGCTGCAGGAACGGTGATTCTGAGACACCGAAATTCATAATCGGGGACTATGATGATTGCGTAGGTGACACAGGCGGGAATAAAAATTTCAAGGCTGTTATGATCAGAGGGGACTATAAAATTGGGATTCCACCTTATACAAAGGCATCGGTCATGGCGACGATGGCACTCAGCATATATAAGGATGGCGGAGAAACTTCCAGCACATGGGTAGGCGGGCTGCTGTCAGATGCAACTTCATGGCAGACGGTCAGAGACGGGTCTCATGTGACAGGGCAGTGGGCGACCCGTGAAAACAGCGGTGTACTGCCTGCAAATAATGCTGATTATCTTTCGGTGGTACAGAAAAACGATAAGGATTATTGGGCGGATAACCTAGGAGTTATCAATTATTGTTCGGACACCAAAGAGAACATGTGCAGATACATTATGGAATGGCATGCAGCGCCTATTTTCGCCGTGAGCAGCGTGGAGAAGGCAAGCACCATCAATCAAGTTCTGGTTGTACAGGATTATGTGCCGGGAAAAAATCTCATAGATGCCGACGTCGTATTTCAAGGGAGAATCATGTACTCCGGGGAAGGTATTGATCCGGGTGAAGAGCAGACTTATACGTTCAGTTACAAACAGCCTGCAGCAGCAAAATTCAGAAGTGTGATTCGTGACGGATATAAGCATATAGGATGGAGAGATGAGAACCTAGGAAAAATTTATCCGCCGACATGCTATTTTAACGAGGAAAGAGGAATCAAGCTGATCGCGCAGTGGGCGGAAGTTTCCGTGTCTTATACGGTAGAACATTATCTTCAAAATGCGGACGGCAGTTATCCGTCTGAACCCTATACTACGGCAGTTTACAGAAATCTTACGGATTCCCCTGCATGTCCTCCGGCAAAAGAATATGCAGGTTACGGCAAACCGGAATGGGAGGAGCAAAAGATCAAAGGGGATGGAAGTACGGTAGTAAAATGCTATTATCCTCTTATGAAGTATCCGATAGAGTTCTGTGCAAATGGCGGAACTTTCAAAAAGGGCGGAGATTTTCTTACGGCGGACATGTTGTATTCCGAACGCGTTATGACTGATTATCCGGAACTGGAGAAACGGGAAGGATACATATTTGATCACTGGGAGCCGGAGTTACCGACTTATATGCCGGCAAAGAAGTTCACGACAAGAGCGGTGTGGGTGAAAAAAACAAATTATTATGTAGATTATCTTGGAGAAGGCGCTACCGGCGGTCAGATGGCAAAACAGACAATGGAACTGAATCAGTACGAAACGCTGGAAGCCAATACTTATGTACGTCAGTATACGGTTCAATTTGCGATTGATGAAAAACAGCAGATGGAACCGAAAACGGCAGAATACCGCTTTGAAGGATGGGCAAAATCAAGCGGAGGACCTAAGGCTTATAATGACGGAGAAATTGTTTGTAATCTGACATACAAAGCGGGTGAAACGGTAAATCTGTACGCCGTATGGAGCCCCGGAAGTGTAACGCTGCCGCAGATCAAATGGGAAGACCGTTATTTTGACGGCTGGTATAAAGACCCGGAATGTACGACGAAAGCCGGGAAACCCGGTGAGAGTTATACGCCGGAAGAGAACGTCACGTTATACGCACAGACAATCAGCAAGGAAATAGAGGATTTAGGCTGGTATCAGAATCCGGAAGAACCTGTTGATACGCGCAGGATTTATGCGCAGTGGCGTAAGGACGGCAGGATCAAATACTATGAGGTACATCTTTGGCACAATGGAAGTGCTGTTTATTTCAATGCGAATACATTGCCGGAGGGTGTGAAATTAACAAAAGACGGCGGCATTCTGGTTGAGACAAAAAATTTCGCAAATGAAATGATATCCGTGGATATGACAGAAATCTTCAAGCTGGATACAAAGGGCGGGGTGTATGCGTTTACGGTTCAGCCTGTGATAGATGGCGTTGAGACGGGGAGCAGTAATATAAAACCGGAAATTAATGCGCTTGCCAGACCGGAGAATCTGAGATGGGAAGATGATTATACTGCGGTATGGGACAGCGTTGAGGGAGCGGAGTATTATTTGCTGTGGCTGATCAATAAAGATGGTGAATTACCGGAAGAGAGTTTTGATCTCAACGACTATACATTTGATGTTGTGATATATGACAAGAATTGTATTCGCATAAATGCTAGTGGAAAATTAGAGGAGAGTAAAGATTTGAGTGAAATTTTTGATGAAGTTCTTATGCCTATGGGATATCAAGTATTGGCATATAGCGACGAAGAAATTTTATATACTCCGCAATATGAAAAACTTTCAAGCACAATCGTTTCTTAAGGAGATAAGTTTATGAAACATAGGAAACACAAAAAGAAACAGCGTTTTTTTGCCGCGTTTCTCTGTTTCTGCATAATGTTCACACTACCGGGAATATCAGATGTATTCCCGGTAGTTGCAGCTGGGCAGGAGCAAAGAGTTAAGGTTGACAATATCATTATAGATTTTTTACCTCTGTCAGAAGAGATAAAGGAGCAGACTGTTTCTGTCGGTACAGATTTAGATGAATTGAATTTGCCGAAAGAATTGACGGTCTATTTGGAGTGGGAACAGGAATCTTCAGAGCAGAAAGCAGAAGAAATTGAACAAGAAAATTTGGAGCAGGAAAGTGCGGAAGAAAATGCCGATTACATAGAAGAGACTGATTTGGGAGATGAGGGCAAAAACTGGGAAGATGGAGTTCTATCAAACGAAGGATGCAGTGAGGAAGGAAGCAATTTAGAAGACGAGAGCGGAGAGGAAGAAGACACCAACACAGAGAGCATAGAGGAGCAGGACGAGCAATTGGAGAAATCTGAGAAAGAAGCAGTCGTCGAAGAGACAACATATACTGTTTCTATGCCTAAGTATCAGGCGGAAAACGTGATCAATATGGAGACGTTAGAGAATGTGCCAGATGTGGAAAAACAAAGCGAAACTGTTATTATAGAGGATATTACATGGAAGTCCGAGCCAGAGTATGACGGAAATACAGAAGGAATTTATATCTTTACAGCTATTCTTCCGAACAGCTATACACTGGCGGAGAGTGTCAGTCTGCCTCAAATTACGGTAATGGTACAGGAAAGCAATATAGATACAGTGGTGCTGGCATTGCTTGACCGAATAGCAGAACTGCCAGATGTAGAGGAGTATCTTGCGTCAGAGCCGGAAGTAGAGGATGAAGAAAACTATACAGAATGGGAAGAAAAACTTTATGAATATGCGGAGAAAGCGCTTGCCATCTGGGAAGAATATGCGGTATTGATGGAAGAACAGCAGTCACAGATAGCAGAGAAAGAAACTGCAAAGCTGACGGTATGGGTAGAGTTGGCGAAGCAGTTTTCGGAAAATGACAGAGTGATGCTGACGGATAGCAGCGAACATCATGGAGAGACAGGCTGGATGGAGCTTTCAGACGATGACATAGAATTATCTGGAGGGAAATACTATTTAGCAGATGATATAACAATGGGAACGATTACCATAAAAGGGGAGGTCGTACTGTGTCTAAACGGTCATACTTTGACACATTCCGGAGATGATAGTGTTATTGTAGTGGAAAGTGGTGTGTTTACACTTCGCGATTGTAAAAACGATAAAGGATGTATTACGGGTGGAAAAGGACACAATACAGGAAATAATGTAACCGATGGCGGAGGAGTTTATGTGTGTCCGGGAGCCACATTTAATATGTATGGCGGAGTTATTACGGGCAATAATGCATCTAGCCATGGTGGTGGAGTTTGTATGCGTGGTGTTGCCGATAATTGGTATGGCTTTAATATGTATGGTGGTAAAGTTGTAAATAATGAAGCCGGTAGTATGGGAGGGGGAATTTATGCAACATTTGCTTATGTAAATATAGCCGGAGGCAGAGTTGAAGAAAATATTGTGGGGACAAGTGGTGGTGGAATACAAATAGATGTTGGTGATATAACAATATCGAATGTATCTATCGTTAATAATAAGGCTGGTCAACGCGGCGCTGGTGTATTTAGGGGGACCAATACACAGCTTTTTATATCTGGGCGTGTAAATATTACTGGAAACATGCATCCTGATGGGACAGTAGATAATGTTTGGATTAGAAATAATGCATTTTTTAATGTTACAGGCGATTTGAAAGGTTCTGCTATTGGAGTTACGACACAAAAGGAACCTGCTGTAGAGATTCCCATAAAAATAGCGGGCGGAGACGGCTATACAATCTCAGATGACGACTGGCGCTGTTTCAGCAGTGATAATAAAGACTATGAAGTTTTGAAGAAGGCAACAGACACAGGCAATGAGTTATTACTGGCTATACCAGGAATCTGTGACCTCGGAGGACTTGACCTGTCAACAGAGGGAGCAACGCTCTCTCCGACATTTGACTCCGGTATAACAGAATATACTTCAACAGTTGCATACAAGGTTGACAAAATCGGTATCACGGCAACATTGGCGGACACCGTATCGGATGCAGATATTACAATCAAAGTTAACAACGGTGAGGAAGTCCAAATGACCAGCGGAGAAGAGCAAGAAGTTTCCCTTGATGTTGGTGATAATAAGATTGAGATTACCGTAGCTTCTGGAGAAGTCTCAAAAATATATACTCTTATTATTACAAGGGAAGAATCAAAAGGTAATCCCGTAACCATAACCGCCTGCAAAGACGGTACAGAATGGACAGATAATCCGCACACCTACAAGTTGACTTCCGACAACGGAACAAGCTTTGTTACAGACCTCACCGCAGTTCCTGACGGCACATACAAAATCTATGAATGTGCTTCCAGTCCTACTGCCGCCGATCATGATACCAGAGTGACGGTAAAGGTTGAGGGTGCAGAAACAACCGCCAGAGTAGATTATTATACCGTTACATTTTACGATGCTGATACAGTTCTGACAGCTCCGGCACAGCAGATTGTCTTAAAAGGCGATATGGCATCCGAGCCGTCGTCAACGGAACAGCCCACAAAAACTGGCTATAAATTTAAAGAGTGGGTAGTAAGAACAGGTGGTCAAACGACAACTTTTAAATTTGACACACCGATCAACAGTCAGATTTTAGTTTATGCGGACTGGACTCCTATCGAGTATCAGATTAAGTACCACTTAGATGGCGGGACGGCAACGGGCAATCCGGAGAAATACACGATTACGGACAATGCCATAACCTTGGTTAATCCGACCAAGACGGGTCATACTTTTGCGGGATGGAGTGGTACAGACCTAGATACGGATAAGTATCACACAAGCGTTATCATTGCGTCTGGAAGTACAGGAGACCGCGAATATACAGCGCACTTTACTGTGAACACCTATGCAGTTACTCTACATACAAACGAAGGGAGCAGCGGTACACCTCTTACTTCCTATAAATACGGAACCGGGGCAACCCTGCCGGCAGACTGGACAAAAACAGGCTATACCTTTGCAGGCTGGTATGACAATGCAGACTGTACCGGAAATGCCGTGACGAATATTTCCAATACAGATATCGGCGATAAAGAGTATTGGGCAAAATGGACGGATGATATTGCACCTGTGATCGGTACTCTGGAATATAACTATGAACCGAAAAACTTATGGCATTGGCTGATTGGCAAGGAAAGCTTGATTATAACGGTACCTGTGACAGAAGAAGGTAGCGGGGCAGATCGGATCACCTATACTGTGACACCTGAGGGCGGCACAGCAAGCACGCAGACAACAGCAATTGCGGGCGGCAAAGCAAAAATCACCGTTTCGGCGGATTTTAAGGGAATGATTGCGATTGTCTGTACCGACAATGCCGGAAATACGTCGGCGAGTGTGACAGTGGGAGCGGGCTTAGATGCGACAGGTATTATTATTGAAGATAATGCACCGCAGATTAGCGCATTGGCGGATCGCAAACCAGTGGATACATCGTCCACGCAGCCGAATGGCACGGCTCTGACCGGAGACTATTATGAGACCGCACCGGCAATTATTGTGACGGTAAAAGACGATAAGGATAACGCAATTTCCGGCGGAATTGCCTCTGTCAGCTATCAGATCGGAAGTGGCAGTGTTAAGACAGTAGACCATGACTATACAACAGACATGGTTATAAATGATAAGTTTACAATCTCTGCGACCGAGATTCCCGCAGGAGCCACTGAAATACAGATTATTATTACTGCCACCGACAATGCGGGCAATACAGCATCAGAAACGATTACCGTGAAAATAAAGGGACCGGAAGAAACACCTGCGGCGACAATCAATTATCACACAGAAAAATTAAAAGATTTGAAACCAAATGCGGAATACTCCATAAACGGGACTTCCTATAGGACAGACGAGGAAGGCTGTATTCCTATTGACGATAACTGGTTAAACACTACGATTTCTATTGCGAAAAAGGGTGTTGGCGTCGAGACAACAGATAGTGGTACACAGAATCTTGCAATACCGGCGAGACGAACTGCGCCAAATGCGCCTGTATTAAGCAGCCGCACGGATGGTTCTATTACCTTGCAGACCATATCAAATGCACAGTACCGCATAACGGGTAAGAACTGGCAGGCGACTACAGTATTTGGCGGGTTAGATGAGAAGACGATCTTTTCTTTTGAAGCCTATTATCCGGCGACGGACACAAGCTTTGCTTCTAAGCCGAGCGACAGTGCACAAATTGCTACTATGCCGAAACCGCCCACGTTAGATAAACTGGCAATCAATTATGTCGGGGAAACTTTTACGCTGAAGGACGGTGTGGAAGCTTTTAAGGAGCAGAATTGCACGACCGGCATCAGCGAGGGCGATGTGACTGCCTATATAGGTCAGACGATTTATATCCGTTACCCTGAAAGCGGAATAAACGGTATTATTCCGGCGAGCCTGACAACAGCAGTGCAGATTCCTGCAAGACCGGCTAAACCGAATGTGGGTAAAACAGACGCCGCCTACCCGGGTGCAAAAGATGGTGCAATTACCGGATTGACGGCAGGTAATGCCTATGAGATCAGGGTAAAAGGCGCAGACGGAAACTTCGGCGCGTGGGAAAATGCCAAATTGACCGGAACAAAGATTGAAAATCTCTCTGCGGGCGAGTACGAAGTGCGCGCTAAGGCAGTGAAAGACGTAAGATTTTGTAGTGAGGCGACAAATGTCACTATCGGGGAACTGCCCGGTGTGAAAGTAACTTTTATGGCAAATGGAGAAGTATATGCTGTTCGCGTCATGCGAAGTGGCGGAACCTTAACGGATATTCCATCCGTTCCGCCTAAAAAAGATGCAGGGAATCAGACTTATGCCAGTGAGTGGTGCGCAGATGAGCAAGGAAACAGCCCGGCAGTATTCAAAAACATTACGGCGGATATGACGGTATATGCGGTCTACACTATAGGCTACACAGTTACCTTGAAGAGCGGAACAGGATATAGGCTGTCTGCGGTAAGCGGCAGCGCAAGCCCTGTGAAAGAGGGTGGCAGCTTTACTTTCCGGCTTAAGATAGACAGCAATTATAAACCTGCTGATACGGGACTTGCTGTAAAGGTAAACGGTGTCAAAGTGGAGCTGGTGGCAGAAGGAAATGAAATTTATACTTATAGCATCACAGACATTAGGGAAAATAAAACCGTGACGGTGGAAGGTATTCAGAAAAAGCCTTCTTCTGGCGGCACGGGTGATTCCGGTAGTCCAGACAAAGACCCGGAAAGTAATCCACCCGAAAACAATGGTCCGACAACGGACGGCAACCCGTCCACAGGCGGTAATCCTTCGACAGACAGCACACCACCGACGGGCGGTAATCCACCGATGGGCAGCACACCAACTATCGACAAAAATCCGGCAGGTGGCAATTCGCCTACAGGGAATCCGTCTATAGATAGCACAAAGAAAACAGGCACAACGCCAGAGGAACAGAAAGAACTCGGAAACACTGAGGAGGAAACATCAAATTCAGCACAGAGAACAGAACAGGAAAGTACGGATTCGGCACAGACAGACACTAATCCGCAGATAAAACAAGCAGAGATTACGATAGGAAACGGTACGGTTATCGTAACGGTGGTATGCGAAGAACAGAAGTATACCGCAGCCGTGGCGGACACAGAGGCAGTTGTAAATGCAGTCCTGACATCCGAACAGAGGGAACTTGTAAATAGTGGCGAGACTATAGAAATCCGCATAGATGTGACGGATATTTCCGAGAGCGTACCAGTCCGGGATAAGGAAGTGATAGAAAGCGGCATAGAGGCGTATCAAAATGAGCTGCCGAACTTGACGCTGGGAATGTATATCGACATTTCCATGTTCATTAAAATAGGTGACAGCGAATGGGATGCAATTACTGCAACTGGGGAGCCGGTCGAAGTAGTGATTGGCATACCAGAAGAACTACAAGAGAGCGGCAGGGAGTACTACATTATCCGGGCTCATGACGGCGAATACACCTTTATGGAAGACAGAGACGATGCGCCGGATACCATTACCATCAGCACGAACTTATTCTCAAGTTATGCGATTGCGTACCAGCGGACAGACGCAGCAAGTATGGGGAACGCAGAGAAGTGCGGGCTGTGCCATATCTGCCCGACGTTCTTGGGAATATGTTATTTTATCTGGCTGGCGATTATTGCGATAGCTATTCTTGTGGTTGTAATCATAGTTTTGCGTAGGAGGAAGGACGAAGACGCTGAGCGTTAGGTGTTTTTGAACTTTTATGATAACTTCATATGTATGGCATTGAGAATTATTTTTATACGAAAGACAGGAAGGAATCAAAGATTCGCAGTATAGTGTAAAGCTGGAAATTCCTCGAAAGAAAAAACGTATTGCTGTTGTACGGACAAATTGGTATAATGAAAGCAGAAAAAGCAAACAATATGTTTTGTGAAAGGAGTTGTTTCATTATGGCAGCAAAATCAGCCAATTTGTACGCAAGAATAGAACCGGATGTAAAGGAACAGGCGGAGAGCATTTTATCTGCACTTGGCATTCCTGCATCCAATGCAATCAATATGTTTTATAAACAGATTATTTTAAAGAGGGGACTTCCCTTTGAGGTTAAACTTCCAACAACAAAGCCCGTAAATGTGGCAGAACTGACCGAGGCAGAACTGGACGCAGAATTAGAGAAAGGATATGCGGATATGGAGGCAGGAAGAACCAGACCTGCAAGGCAGGCGTTTGCCGATATTCGCAAAGATTATGGCTTATGAGTTATGAAGTGATAACCACAAAGCAGGCAGATGATGACTTGAGGGGGATTTATGAGTATATTGCGTTTGAACTATTCAAAGCCTACGAAAAAGCGCCGTGGCGCAGCCGTGGACTCAGGGTAATGCCGGTTGACAATTATCTGGTGTTTTACATACCGGATAAAGATACCGGAATTGTAACAGTAATCCGTGTGGTGTATTCAGGAAGGGATGTTGAAGCTGAACTTTCCAAGAATCTAAAAGACGTATTGAACAGTACCGAATAATCCTTTTCCGAGAAACTCATTAGAACTTCGGAGTGATGCATTAGCATCGCTCCGGTTCCGGATATTCTACGCCAAAAGTATCAACAGTAACTGTCTTGATGCACTGATCTTCCAATGGTCTATCATTGTAATCAGTAGCTGTCTCAGCGATCTTATTAACATTCTCCATACCTTCAATCACTTTCCCAAACGCCGCATAAGCGCCATCCAGATGAGGCGTTGTCTTGTGCATGATAAAGAACTGACTGCCCGCAGAGTCGGGATGCATACTTCTTGCCATAGAAAGTACGCCTTCGGTGTGCTTTAAGTTATTCTCAAATCCGTTCTGCGCAAATTCACCGCGGATTGAGTAGCCCGGACCACCCATGCCGGTACCCTCAGGATCGCCGCCTTGAATCATGAATCCCCGGATGACTCTGTGGAAAATGAGCCCGTCATAGAAATTCTGATTGATCAGGCTGATAAAGTTATTGACGGAATCGGGTGCGATCTCCGGGTAGAGTTCTGCTTTGATTACGTCACCGTTTTCCATCGTAAATGTAACAATAGGGTTTTGTGCCATATTTTCCTCCATTCTTTTCGAGTTTGCGAAGATGCATAGCATCTCGTGATCTCGTAATTGAGCGCAATTCAATTTTTTATAATATGAAATTGCTCTAAGATGATATCATTATATATAGAAAAAGCTGTATAATCAAGAGATGAAAAGAGACGGGCTTTTAAATATGGGATTATGCAGGAAATTGTGATAGAAATTGTGGAGAATGGTTATGCTTGAGAGAGTGATTTTGCTGATTGAAGAAAATATTTTGCAGGACAAAGTGTTATGCGTGGAAAGTGTTCTGCTTGACGATCTGCGGAAACATGGGGTGGAGATTGGTATCGGGACAAATGAGGCAGGCAGAATAATCAGAACAGATAGAACAAGCGGTACAGCCGGAATAGACAGAGATAATGGAACAGATGCCAGTCAGAATGTAGAAAATATCTTGTATATTACAGATTCAGAAATTAACTACTTCGCGCTCCGACAGCAGGGAAAGTATGTTCTTCCGTACCGACATGAACAAAATAAAGATGCGTCTTTTGAAGGAGCATTATATGTGATTGAGCAGATTGAAGAGGTGGATTTTGAGACGATTGATATGGCTTATCGTCGTCTTGCGTGTCTGCCATGGGACATTCTCACAACAGGACGTTGTATGATTCGCGAGACAATGGTGGAGGACGTAGATAGCTTCTATGAGATATATGCAGAACCGGAGATCACAGAATATATGGAAGATTTATACGCTGATCGGGATGAGGAGATTGCATATATAGAGGAGTACCGTAAAAATGTGTATGAGTTTTACGGATACGGTATGTGGACGGTACTGACGAAAGACGGAACAATCATCGGGCGAGCTGGTATCAGTTGGCGTGAAGGATTTGATGTGCCGGAATTAGGTTTCGTGATTGGCGTGCCTTGGCAGAAGCAGGGGTATGCCTTCGAAGTGTGCAGTGCTATTTTGGATTATGCGAAGAAAGAACTTGGATTTGTGCAGGTTCAGGCGTTGGTGATGGAAGGGAATGCGAAATCGGATGCGTTGTGTGAGAAGTTAGGGTTTCGCATTGGCGGGACGAATTTGTTAGAGGGAGAGACATATAAATTATATATCAAAAATTTGTAATAGAAAGTCCCGGCTTCCGTAGAAAAAGGAAACACGGGACTTTTACCATGATGCAACTTTGATGCAAAATTGATGCTTTTTTGATGCAAAGAATATGCTTTTTTGATGCAATTTTGATGCAGAAATGATGCTTTCGTATTGTAGCATAGTGTAAGAAGAACTTCCGGACATGCGTAGCAGCTCATGACCATGCCGATGCGTTTTTTTAGAAGTTCAAAGGATCACAACATTTCAACAATAAGCAACAATGAAAGGATGTTCAATATGAAAAAGCACAGAAAGATATTATGTTTATTATCAATGCTTCTGCTGTTCACAAACTATGTCCCCATAGCACATGCAGAGGAAGAGACAGAGAATGAGGATAAGACAAGGTCGCCTTATTTCTATGTGGAGAGCGAAGAAGTCGGGGTGGATAGTTTTCCTCTGAAAAGCACGAATGTGACAACGAACATACAAGGTATTATTGCAGATACTTATGTGGTACAGACATATGCCAACGAAGGGACCAAGCCGATCAACGCCAGTTATGTTTTTCCGGCGTCAACAAAAGTCACAATACACGGTATGCAGATGCGGATCGGCAATCAGACCGTGACTGCGACGATCAAGGAAAAAGAAGAGGCAAAGGAAGAGTTTGAAACAGCCAAAAGTGAAGGGAAAAGCGCGTCTATGCTGTCGGAGCAGAGGGCGAATGTGTTCACGATGGACGTTGCAAATATTATGCCCGGCGACAAAGTAGAAATCGAACTGCACTATACAGAGCTGATCACGCCCAGCGAAGGAGTATATGAATATGTTTACCCGACCGTCGTAGGACCACGTTATGTAGGACCTGTGATGGACGATACCGGAAACAGGGAAGAGTGGGCGGCGACGCCTTATCTTACAGAAGGCACAACGCCCTCTGACGAATACCATATTAATGTGACTGTTTCCTCCGGTGTGCCGATTACATCACTTTCAAGCAGTTCACACGATATCAACATCGGTTGGGATGAAAATACGACGGCGCATGTGAGCCTGTCAAATCCGTCGGATTATGCAGGCAACCGGGATTTTATTCTGGATTATAAACTAAACGGTGAGCAGATAAACACGGGGCTTATTACAAGTCAGACCGAAAATGAAAATACTTTTATGTTGATGATACAGCCACCGGAGCGCTATGAAACAGAAGAGATTTTACCCAGAGAATATATTTTTGTACTGGATGTATCCGGTTCCATGTACGGCTTTCCATTAGATACAGCCAAAAAGCTGATTAATAATTTGGTTTCCGGTCTACGGGAGACGGATACCTTTAACTTGATTTTGTTTTCAGGAGATTCATTTAAACTGGCGAGCCGTTCACTGCCGGCTACCGAAGAAAACATTAATAAAGCGATTCGCATGATTAACGGACAGGACGGAGCCGGCGGCACCGAACTTGCGTCAGCACTGGAAGATGCTCTGCGTATTCCAGAAGACAAAGAGATGGCTCGTAATATCGTCATTATAAGTGACGGATATGTATACGGGGAATCGGAAGTTTTTGATTTGATCAATGACAATCTTGATAAGGCTGACTTTTTCTCCTTTGGTATTGGGACTGCTGTCAACCGTCACTTAATCAATGGTATTGCCACAATTGGTCAGGGAGAACCTTTTGTAGTTACCGATGAAGACGAAGCGACAGAGATGGCGGAACGCTTCCGCACCTACATACAGTCGCCCGTTCTGACGGATATCGAGGTTTCGTTTGACGGATTTGATACTTATGATGTGGAGCCGACTGTTTTGCCGACACTCTATGCCCAGAAGCCCATTGTACTTCTGGGAAAATGGAAAGGAGAGGCAACGGGAACGATCCGCGTGAAAGGCATGACCGGAAGCGGAGAGTATACGGAGAGCATCAATGTAGCCGATGCGATATCCGGTCAAAATGACGCGGTAGGTTATCTGTGGGCACGCAAACGTGTGGAGCGTCTGACCGATTACGGCGCGAGCGGGGATAACCCGGAGGTACAGCAAGAAGTAACTCAGATTGGGCTAAATTATCATATGATCACTCCGTATACATCTTTTATCGCAGTGTTGGATGTTGTCCGCAACCCTGATGGTGAAGGCACAGATGTAGATCAGCCGTTACCGCTGCCACTTGAGGTATCGAATCTGGCAGTAGGCTACCGGATCGGCTCAGAGCCGGATATGATATTGCTTATAGGGATGCTGGCGTTTGTTATGGTGTTGCCGATTGTTGTGAAAAAACGTCGTCGTCACATCGTTGGGTGAATTTATGAGAGTGATAAAAAAGCAGTTACCAGATACAATGACAATTCAAACTGACTTACAAATAAAAAAGGCTTTTGGGAATTATCTGCCGCTGTGTGCAGCCGCCGCCGTGATTGCTCTTGTGATGAATCATTTTTGCAGGACAAGCGACAGCGATGCCCTTACATGGATACTGACACCCACCGCATGGTGGGTCAGTGTCCTTAGCGGCATTTCTTTTGAATATCTTCCGCATCAGGGATACGTTAACCATTTTCATCAGTTTCTGATTGCGGCGCCGTGTGCGGGAAGCCGGTTTATGCTGCTCACATTCTTGATGCTGGTGTTTTCTTTTTCGGTTTTGGATTTTTTGGATGGAAAAAGTCGGGTGGAGTTTCTGTGGAATCATGAAGAGATTGATAGCACGACGGATAGCACGGAGCAAAGGGAGAGCGTAGGAACAATTGTTGTACGCAGAGAATATTTGTGGTTTGGGTTTAGTATGATTTTTTCTTATATTTCTACAATTTTTGTGAATGGCATTCGGATTACTGCCTCCATTTATCTGCCCGCGATTTTGGAAAGAAAAGGTCTTATGAACGGATGGCTGACATCGGACAGACTGCATACGATAATCGGAACCGTGACGTATTTTACTTTTTTGTGTGTTATCTATCTGCTTGCGGCTGTGATTCGAAGACGCGTGTTTGGGAAGATTATGAATTACTTTACAGGACGCGTGAGAATGCTTGTGCCCGTATTCTGGTATCTTCTGATCGTGCTTGTGTTGCCTTTTGTAAAAAGAATGTATCATAATGAGTGGGATGGGTTCGGGCAGTATGCGGCGGTGGTGATTGGTGTGTGCGTAGGTGTATGCACAGCGGCTGAAATCGCTCGAAAAATCAGACATTCGCATTGAGAACGTGGCTTGCCTTAATTTTCACACTCATAGTTCCCGCCCCATACTCTTATGCCTCATATAAAGCGATTCTGGCACATAATTTGCACAATAAATGCACATAATATATTGACTTAATTAGTGCCGCTAAATATACTATTTATAAGAGCGGTAAATAATAAGTCTAAAGTATTCATAAAAGACTGGATTGAAATTGAAGATGCTTGTAAATGGAGTGATAATATGAAGAGCGTAAATGTTACTTTTCGTGTAGATGAGGAGTTGAAGGCTCAGGCAGATTCTTTATTTGCTGATTTGGGGATGAGCCTTTCGACAGCGTTTAATATTTTTTTGAGACAATCTGTAAGGGAACAGCAGATACCGTTCTCTATTAGCCGTAATGTTCCAAATGCAATTACGCAAGCGGCAATGGATGCGGCTGAAAATGATGAGGATATGTATGGACCTTATGATAGTGTAGAGTCATTAATGGAGGCGCTAAATGCTTAGACCGGAGTTCACCGGACAATTTAAGAAAGATTATAAACTGGCGATTAAACGAGGCTGTGATCCGGATAAATTGCAGGAAGTGGTCACACTGCTTATAAATGAACAGCCGTTACCAGAAAAGTATAGAGATCATGCACTGGTTAATTCCCGTAATTATAAGAATATGCGGGAATGCCATATTGAACCTGATTGGTTGCTTGTCTATAAGATTGAGCAGGAAATATTAATATTAAAACTAATCAGAACAGGGAGCCATAGTGACTTGTTTTGATCATAATCTCTCAAAAGGAGCCACACATGGATACACAATCTCTACAGACATTCATTACACTTGCAGAATACCGGAACTTCACCAAGACGGCGGATGCACTGTTCATAGCCCAATCTACGGTGACAAACCGGATTGCGGAGCTGGAACGTGAAATAGGCAAGCAGCTTTTTGACAGAAATAAGAGAAAAGTGACGTTGAGCAAAGAAGGAGAAACATTTCTTTTTTATGCCAGACGAATCGTAGAGTTGCAGAGTGCGGGTATTCAGGAAGTCAATTCTTTAAAAAAATATGCGGACACTTTTCGCATCGGTACCACGAATACGATCTACGAATGCTATCTTTTTCCGGTAATCAAGGAATATATGGAGACGCACCCGGAACATTCGGTGAAGATTACGATTGGGCATTCTAACGATCTGTTGCAGGCGATACAGGACAACCTTCTGGACGTGGCATATTCCTACCTGCCTTTTTATCATGCGGGATTTCAATGTGACGTGTTTGCCACGGACGATCTGGTGCTCGTTACGGGTTATGAGAATGCGGATTATGAGCGAGGCATTACAAAAGAGGAATTGATCCGGTCGAATTATTTGTATTGTAATTTTGCTTTGCAGGAAGTGGGAGTTTTCATCAAGGAGCTGTTTCCGCCCCATTATCAGTTTGGGTTTGAAATCGACAACAGCACGAAATTGATTCCGTATCTGATTACTTTTGATGGCATCAGTTTTGTGCCGGAAAGTCTTGCCGCACCGTACATTGAACAAAAGAAACTGAGGCGGATTGAACTGCTTGATTTTGAGGCGCCGAGGATTAATAGTTATAAGATTATGCGGAAATAGATATATGTAATGAGTCCTCCATCATGCGAATATATTCTTCCGGAGATATGAGTACGCATTCGGCTGTATTATTTTTCATTACTACTTTAGCGCCAGCCTGCTTTACTTCTTCAAAAATTTTTCCAGCCAGTCCCATATTAAATAAAGAAATAGAAATGGTGTCTGTAATTGCACTTGTAATGTTTGCCATGTTCGCACCTCGTTTTTCGATTTTCTTATATAATCAGTATATTCTGTATTTTTATGGTAGTATGACATTCATATTGACAAATACTATATGTGCAATAAAATAATAACAAGTGGGAAATCCCACCGAGGTGGAGGCGATTATATGGAAGCGGTAAGAGATTATATGGTTCATATTTTAAAATGAATAAGGTTTCAGAGTCTGTTGATTTATCTGATTTTTAGAAAAGATTTCAAGACGGACGAAAGGAAAATTATTGAAAAAGAGTTTTGAAGCAGGGAAATAAAAAGGTTGGGGAAATCATTGGCGTAAATCCGGACAAGGTGGATGATATGAAGCAGAATTTCATAAATCTGCTTAACAATCCGCAGAAAATGGCTCCTTCCCTGTATTTGAATCTTGAGGAGATAGAATATAAAGGAATGATTGTGCTTTGGGTATATGTGCCTGTCAGCTCGCAGATTGAGATTTGTTGTGGCAGGATATATGACCGCAATGGAGATGCAGATCAGGATGTGACTACATCTGCGGACATGGTGGCAAATATTTCTAATAGAAAGGCGGCGGCGTATATTGAACGTAAAATATTTCCGTATGCTACAGAGGAAGATTTGCGCATAGAGCTGGTAGGGAAAGCCCGCCAGATGGCTGTCAATAAGTTTAAAGATCATCCTTGGGGCAATATGACAGACATGGAGCTGTTACGAAGCGCCGGACTTTATGGAAAAGACATGGAAAGCGGTAAAGAAGGATTTAATATGGCGTGTATTCTTTTGTTCGGAAAGGCAGATACCATTCAGTCCTGTGTGCCGGGATATAAAACAGATGCCATTTACCGTGTAGAAAATGTGGATCGTTATGATGACCGCTTAATTGTGGAAAATAACTTGATAGAGAGTTATAGCCTGTTGATTGATTTTATTAAGAAGCATACAGATGATAAGTTTTTTCTGATTGATGGTGTTAATGTAAGTGTGCGGACTGCAATAGCCAGAGAGATTGTCAGCAATCTGCTCGTGCATAGGGAATTTAAGAGCGCATTTCCGGCAAAACTGATTGTCGAAAAGGACAAAATCTGGACAGAGAACTGGAGCAGAACACAGTGGAAGGGAAGAATCAGCCTTGAAAATTTTACTCCTTATCCCAAGAATCCTATAATTGCAAAATTCTTTGTGAATATTGGGTATGCAGATTCGCTTGGTTCCGGTGTTCGAAATTTATATAAATACACAAAAATCTATTCCAATGCGGAACCGGATTTTGAGGAAGATGATGTTTTTAGGTTAATTGTGCCTATGCGACCTGTGGGAGTAACACTGACAAGTGATGAAAAAAGCAATGCGGTTACAGAAGTTACAGAAAAGGTTACAGATGTTACTGAAAAAAGGGTTATTGAGTTGTTGAAAGATAATCCAAAATATAAAACTGTTGAACTTGCCGAAAGGCTTGACGTAAGCAGGAAGACTGTATCCGTTAAGCTCAAAAATTTAAAAGAGAAGGGTATTATAGAAAGAGTGGGCTCTGATAGAAAGGGATATTGGAATATTTCTCTGTAACCTATAAGGTTACAGTTGGAGTTATTAAATGAATAATTTTAAGAAAAGTGTAATTTCCGGGAGTGCCGCATCAGTGAAATGCAGCACTCCTTCAAAGGTTAAAGTAACAATCAATGAGGGCACTGGGTTAAGATAGTTTGACCTACAAGGTTTTCCTGCAAGCAAGAACCGCAGCTTGTACAATATGTTCCTTCATAGGTATATGTAGTACAGCCGTTGCCGCTTTTTTCATGTTTAGATTTAGTTGTATTTATGTATTTATGAGGGCATGAACGGGCAGTTTCCTTGATTTCGGCAGTGAGAGCGTACTGTCTACCATGTTCGTCAATTATTATTTCATCCGATAATGTGAAATCAAGTTGCATTAATGTATCAACCTCTTCAAAGGGGGATGGTGTTCCATCAGGGATAATATACATGTCGCCGATACGAGGACTAATGTCATAAGGTGCCGCGTTAGGGTACACCATGACCGGCTGATACGCCAGCACAGATATAGGCAGCGATAAAGAGGCTATGCAGACTATAAATGCAGTTATGATTTTCTGACAAGGAAATTTGCGGTTTTTTCTTGTCAAAAACAGAATCCTCTCTTTTGTATGCTTCTTATTTGTAGAAAAAGTATTTGCAAACAGCGGTCTGATATCGGTTTGATGCCGGGCAGCTTCAATAATTAAATCTTCATAGTGCATCTTTTGAGCATCGTTCAAAGTTTCTGTCACTATCTCATCGCAATTTTTTTCACATACTACACATAACTCATAGAAAAGTAAATAGACTAGTGGATTGTACCAATGAAGCAATATTGTAATAAGAGCAATCAGTTTCCAAAATGCGTCATGATTTTTTATATGGTTCAATTCATGTGATAAATATAGGGATAAATCTTCTGTTTTATTTTGTTTAGGCAGAACAATAACAGGTCGGAATACCCCGATGGTGAAAGGGGATTTGATAAATGGGCAGAACATGATCTGCACTTGTTTTGCTCTGTCAGGTAATGCTTTTTCTGTATTTTCTTCTGTCACTGCAACAGCTTCGGTATCAGAAGTTTCTGAAACCAACAGAAGTTTGTTGCGGCAGGAACGGTATTTTTTAATCTGCCAATATAACAGAATCGTGACGATGCAGAGCCAAAGAATACAAAGAATCAGTAACGGAAGCCAGTATTTATAGTGCAGTTTCCCATCGGTTGTTATATATATGGTGTTCTTGGCTTCGAATGTAAGGAAATCACCGCGTAGAGGGTTAGTTGCTTCACCGGTTCCGAATATGAGATTGTAAAGTATGAGGAGTTTGTTCTGGAAGCATTGATAAGGAAGCAGATAAAATAGAAGACAGACTTTTAGGAAATTGTATTGCCAATGCGCAGTAAGATATCGATTGGCAATCGGTTTTGAAAATAAATATAACAAAAAAATAATACTGCCGCTTATGGACATAACAAAAATCAGGTTCATTTTTTCTTATTCCTTTCTCGTAGTAGTTTACGAAGTTCTTTTGCATCTTCGTCGGACAGACCGTCTCCGCCGGACAGTGCCGATACAAACGTCCTCAGTGAACCGCCGAATAACTGATTCAGAACTCGGTTAGCCATTAACTGATCATAGTCTTTCTTAGAGACTGTGGGGGTATATAATTTATGTCTGTCTTCTCCGGAAGCTGTAAGAACTTCCTTGCTGAGTAATGATTGTATAAAACAATTGACTCTCTGACGGGATTCTTTTTTCCCCAGACTGTTTACATGGTCATGGATTTCGCCAAAGGTTACACCCTCCGGCGCATTCGCCCATATAAACTTCATAATCTCATATTCTTTTGGTTTTAAGTCATAATTCATCTGCGCACCTTTATTTTCTATTCCCTTTATGTATATAGTAAAATACTTTATTTACAATGTCAACAAGGAATGTGCAAGTAAATATTGACTTTGAATAGAATAAGAAGTTTTATTAGTAAAATAAATGTTTTACTATATTAAGGAAGAGGGTACAATTTATTATGAAAAGAAAATTTAAAATTGCATGTAAACGTACATGCGTAATTGTATTAGGGCTGGCAATGATATGCATGTTTTGTTCTTGTGCCTTTAGTGGCGATAACACGGATGATAAGAATAACAGTGGAGCAGCAGATGATTCCTCTGCTATTGGTATGGAAAATAAATATTCTGAGGAAAGTAACGATCAAACGCAAGAATATGTGGATGTAAGCAACGATCAAGAACAAGCTTCTTCAAATGTAAGTAACGAACAGTCTGATAATTCCTCTAATGAAAAAGAGGAGCAGTTACCGCTCTCAGGGGAGGAAAGCTACAAGGCTGTACTCTTGAATAATGGGGATTTTATAAGTACCGATTTGCAAAATAGAAAATTGAATCTCAAGGATATAAAAGAGGTTGTTACAGATGATGAGAGTATTTCAGTGGCAGCAACTAAATTTGCAATTGTAGATTTGGGTAGAACTGGCGAAAATGAAGTTGTACTTTGGACTGGCTGATTAAAAGAAGTAGTAGGTTTTCCCTGTGATTTTTGTTATAATGTAGCCAGTATCTGTTATGCCAATACCAGATGGATTATCAGGAATAATCACATGGAAAAGCAGATATTCGAGAAAGGAAAGTGGGAATAGATGGAAGCTGGAAAAAAGAAGCTCCCAATTGGGATTGAGAATTTTGAAGAAATCCGTACAAAAGATTTTTATTATGTGGACAAGACCGGCTTGATCAAGGAATTGCTTGATAACTGGGGAAAGGTAACTCTGTTCACCCGCCCGAGAAGGTTTGGCAAATCATTAAACATGAGTATGATGAAGTCCTTTTTTGAACCGGATAGCGGAAAAGAAATTTTTGAGGGGCTGTCAATTTCAAAAGAGGCGTCCTTGTGTCAAAAATATATGGGAAAATTCCCTGTAATCTCCATATCCTTAAAAGGGATTAATGCACCTTCTTATGAAGCGGCGCGTGAAATGGCGGTTAGTGCCCTAAATCTTGAAACTTTAAAATTCCAATATCTTTTAGATAGTAAGATGCTTACTTCTTTTGAAAAGGAATTGTTTTCCGGGCTATTGCGAACTGAGATGAACGAGGGGACTTTGTACAGCAGCCTAAAAGTTTTATCAATGCTTTTGGAAAAACATCATAAGAACAAAGTTATTCTGCTGATTGATGAGTATGATGTACCGCTTGCAAAGGCTTTTGAACATGGCTATTATGATCAGATGGTTATATTGATTCGGAATCTGTTTGAGCAGGCATTAAAGACAAACGACAGCTTGGAATTTGCCGTTCTGACCGGGTGTATGCGTATTTCCAAAGAAAGCATTTTTACCGGACTGAATAACTTGAAGGTTCTGTCAGTGGCAGATGTGCGGTTTGAGGAATATTTTGGATTTACGGATGCGGAAGTAAAAGAACTCTTGGAATATTATCATTTATCAGACTACTATGAGGCTGTAAAGGAATGGTACGATGGGTATCAGTTTGGGAATACAGGAGTGTATTGTCCATGGGATGTGATCAACTACTGCGATGAGCTGCGGGCGGACTGCGGCGCATTGCCGCAAAATTACTGGTCCAATACAAGCAGCAATGATGCGGTAAGGAAGTTTATCCAAGGTGCGGACGTTGGCACAACAAAGCGAGAGATTGAAAAACTGGTTGCGGGAGAGGTTATAAAAAAGGAAATTCATCAGGAATTGACTTATAAAGAAATGTACAATTCCATTGACAATATCTGGAGCGTTCTCTTTACCACCGGCTATCTTACGCAGAGGGGGAGACCGGAAAGGAAAAATTTTTACCTTGCAATTCCCAACATGGAAATTCGTCAAATCTTTACTGAGCAGATTATGGATTTCTTTAAGGAAACGGTGCGGAAGAATAGTGAAGCCGTAAACGCTTTCTGTGATGCCTTGCAAGATGGTGATGCAGAGGGGGTCGAAAAGGGATTTACGGATTATCTGCGAAAGACCATCAGTATCCGGGATACATTCGTAAAAAAGACAATGAAAGAGAATTTTTATCATGGTATCCTGTTAGGGCTTTTGGGTTGTCAGGACGCATGGGAAGTTTCCTCCAATAAGGAGTCCGGGGACGGATACAGCGATATTCTTGTTGAGATAAATGAGGAAGAAATTGGCATCGTAATTGAGATGAAATATGTAGAAGATGGAAATCTGGATGCAGGATGCAGGGAAGCGTTGGAGCAGATAAAAAAGAACCACTATGAGGAATTTTTTCATGAAGAAGGGATTAAGCATATACTAAAATATGGGATTGCGTGCTTTAAGAAACGCTGCAAGGTTGTACTTCTTGATGAACGTTGTGATTTACAGTAAAAAATCATATGGAAGGAGTAATGCTGTGTTATTTAGTAATTGGCTGGAAGTATACTTTACTTCTGAAAGAGAAAACTTTTTTACAGCTAAGAATCTGTTGGATGAGCAAGGAATTTCATACAAAACAGATATCATTAATAATAGTATAAGGCTTTCAATGAATAATATTGGTAAAACAAGTCCTGCATTATGCAGAGACGGCAATGTGAAAGATTATTACAAAATTTTGGTAAAAAAGAAAGATGCACCTCAAGCCCAAAATTTATTATCTAGAATTTGATATTATAGATAGTGCCTATGCGACTTGTAGGAGCAGGAGCAACACTGATTAGTGATGAAAAGAGCAATGCGGTTACAGAAAATATTAAGTGAATAATTTTAAGAAAAAGTGTAAGTTCTGGGAGTGCTGCATCGATGGAATGCAGCACTCCTTCAAAATCTAAAACAACAATCAATGAGGGCATTTGTCAAAACTAATGTGATTAGTAAGAGTTTCTTGTAAACAAGATTTACAATACTTACAATATATTCCTTCATAAATATATACAATGCAGCCGCTACCGTTTTTATCATGCTTACTTCTATTTCCACTTATATATTCATGGGCACATGAACGGGCAGCGTTTTTGTTCTCAGTTGAGATGGTATATTGATTACCATATTCATCAATTATGATTTCATCTGATAATGTAAAATCAAGCCGTATTAGCATAGGATCGATGAGAGGACTTGGTGTGTCATTAAATGTAATGTACATGATATCTTGATTAGAATCATAAGGCTGTTTGTCATGATACACCATGACCGGCTGGTATGCCGATACAGAGATAGGCATTGATAAAACCGCTATGCATATCACGAATGCGGTTATGATTTTCCGGCAAGGAGATTTGCGATTTTTTCTTGACATAAACAGAATCCTCTCTTTCGTATGTTTCTTATTTGTAGAAAAAGTATTTGCAAACAGCGGTCCGATATCAGTTTGCTGATGGGCTGCTTCAATAATTAAATCTTCATAGTGCACCTTTTGAGCATCGCTCAAAGGTTCTGTCACCATCTCATCGCAATTTTTTTCACATACCACACATAACTCATAGAAAAGTAAATAGACCAGCGGATTGTACCAATGAAGCAATATTGTAATAAGAGCAATTAGTTTCCAAAGTGCGTCATGGTTTTTTATATGATTTAATTCATGTGATAAATATAGGGATAAATCTTCTGTTTCATATTGTTTTGGCAGAATAATAACAGGTCGAAATATCCCGATGGTGAAAGGGGATTTGATAAACGGGCATAACATGATCTGCACTTGTTTTGCTCTGTTTGGCAATGCTTTTTCTATATTTTCTTCTGCCACTGCAGCAACTTCGGTATCAGAAGTTGCTGAAACCAACAGAAGTTTGTTGCGGCAGGAACGGTATTTTTTAATCTGCCGATATAACAGGATCGTGACGATGCAGAGCCAGAGAATAGAAAGAACCAGCAACGGTAGCCAGTATTTATAGTGCAGTTTTCCGTCGGTTGTTATATATATGGTGTTCTTGGCTTCGAATGTATGGATATCACCGCGCAGAGGGTTAGTTGCTTCACCGGTTCCGAATATGAGATTGTAAAGTATGAGGAGTTTGTTCTGGAAGCATTGATAGGGAAGCAGATAAAATAAAAGACAGATTCTTAGGAAATTGTATTGCCAATGCGCAGTAAGATATCGATTGGCAATAGGTTTTGAAAATAAATATAACAAAAAAATAATACTGCCGCTTATGGACATGACAAAAATCAGGTTCATTTTTTCTTATTCCTTTCTCGTAGTAGTTTACGAAGTTCTTTCGCATCTTCGTCGGACAGACCGTCTCCGCCGGACAGTGCCGATACAAATGTTTTCAGCGAACCGTCAAATAACTGATTAAGTAGTTTGTTTGCCATCAACTGGTCGTACTCCTTCTTGGAGACTATGGGGGCGTATAACTTGTGTCGGTCTTCTCCCGTAGATACAAGAACTTCCTTGCCGAGTAGTGACTGTATAAAACAGTTGACTCTCTGGCGGGATTCTTTTTTACCCAGACTATTTACATGGTCATGGATTTCACCAAAGGTTACACCTTCCGGGGCATTCGCCCATATAAACTTCATAATCTCATATTCTTTTGGTTTTAAGTCATAATTCATCTGCGCACCTTAGCCTTCCATATTGCTTCCTTTGTGTATATAGTAAAATACTTTATTTACAATGTCAACAAAAATATTTTAAAAAGATATTGACAGTAGCTTAAATGAGAAGTAGTATTAGTAAAATAAATATTTTACTATATGTATTGCCGGCAAAGGCGCTGATATGCCATGACGAATTTATATGTTATGAAAAATCGGCGTTAAGCATATGAGTAAATATGAAAAATGAGAGGGGATGAGAACGGACATTATTGAGATTTAAAATTTATACCACTAAGAATGATAAAAGTTGTTTATTTACAAAAGAAAGGAGACATAATTATGGGAACAGTTTTAGCGGCAACGCCGAAATGGCCGACTATTCAGTCAGGGAACAAAGGAGCAAATGTGTCTGCATTGCAGTGTTTGCTTAATTATCATGGAGCTTCAATTTCGGTTGATGGAAATTTTGGCTCAGGCACCAAGACAGCACTTATTTCTTATCAGACTAATCACAAACTTAATCCAGATGGAATGGCAGGACCTGCAACGTTGGCGGCAATGGTTGTTGAAGTGAAAAAAGGTACTTCTAATAATGCGGCTAAGGCAGCACAGTATTTGATTAACAAATTTGAGTCTGTCTCAATAGATGGTATATTTGGTTCTGGCTCTGAAACAGCTACAAAGACATTTCAGCAGAAAATGGGAATCAGCAATACCGGTGTAGTCAACTCGCTTACTTGGCAGTACTTGTTCGGATACGATACATATCCCGGTGGTGGCGGCGTTGTTGCGGGAAATGTTTATGCATCGGTATGCACTGGCACATCAACATTAACATCTGCGCAAATGACAAGCAATGCAAAATATATATGTTCGTACTTGATGCAGCAGGGATTTACAAAAAATGCGGCATGTGGTGTTTTAGGAAATATGCAGCAAGAAAGTGCAATTAATCCCGGTATTTGGCAGTCATCAAATAATACTTCTCTTGGCTATGGCTTAGTACAGTGGACTCCGGCAACCGTATTCCTCAATAGAGCAGTGGAAACAGGTGTGTTGAGTGCAGCCACAGCGAGCGCAGTTAATAATTTAACGAACAGTAATCCTAAGACACTTATGAATGCTGAGTTATCATGTTTGCTTTGGTGCTGTACTACAAGAGGAGATTTCTTTAAGCCTGCCGCTGGTGGCAGTATGGATCATACTGGGATTAGGCTGACTTTTACTGAGTTTAAGGCATCTACACTGGATGCGGGCACTTTGGCAAAAGTATTCCATGATCACTATGAAAGATCCGCAGATGGAACATCTGGATTGAACCAGAGGGCGTCATATGCAACTTCTTGGTACAATAGTTTATAATATGTAGAGGCAAACAATATTTGTGCTCCTTATCACGTATTGTTCGCCTCTACAGAGTGCAAGATAGAGACCACCAATGGAGATGGAAGTTTGATTGTGAGTGTTATAGATTCCATATGGAATATATCCCAATCAAACATCTTGTATTATGATTATGCTTCGGAAATCCCTGTCAGATTGAAAATATCAAGTTTTTGATTGACACTGACAGGGATATAGAAGTAAGATTGCATATATCATAATAATGAAATTGAGAGGTTAAATTTACGTGATTAGAAGTAACGGGATTACTTTATTAATGCCAATTTGGTCAATAGTAGGCAGCACTACCTATTTAAGAAAGGGAGCATAATTTATTATGAAAAGAAAATTTAGAATTGCATGTAAACGTACATGCGTAATTTTATTAGGGACGGCGATGATATGCATGCTTTGTTCTTGCACCTTTAGTGGTGATAACATGGATGATAAGAATAACAGTGGAGCAGTGGATGATTCGTCTGTAATTGAGGTGGATAATAAAAATGAATATTCTGAAGAAAGTAACGAACAGTCACAAGCATATGTGGATGTAAGTAACGATCAGAAACAAGCTTCTGCAAATGTAAGTAACGATCAGGAACAAGCTTCTGCAAATGTAAATGGCGAAAAGTCCGATAATTTCTCTAATGAAAATGAGGAGCAGTTACCGCTTTCAGAGGAGGAAAGCTATAAAGCTGTGCTTTTAAATAATGGTGATTTTATCAGCACTGATTTACAAAATAGAAAATTGAACCTTAAGGACATAAAAGAGGCTGTTACAGATGATGCAAGTATTTCAGTGGCAGCAACTAAATTTGCAATTATAGATTTGGGTAGAACTGGCGAAAATGAAGTTGTACTTTGGTTACAGATTAATGGAGTTTCGGATTATGGATTTGAAATTCTTCGATATCAAGAGGGAGCTGTTTATGGGTATACATTGCCTTATAGAGAGTTTATGGATTTGAAAACGGATGGTACATTCATATTTTCTGGTGGCGCGGCTGATTCAGGGATAGGTAAACTTGAGTTTTCAAATGATGGATATACGGTTGATAAGCTGTATTATAGTGAATCACAGTTCAACTCCGATAATGAACAGGAAGTTCAATATTTTGCAAATGGTGTGCCATGCTCCGAGGAAGATTTTAATAGTGCCATGAGTCAGCAGGAAGAAAAGGCTAATGTAGGATGGTATGATTTAACAAATGATAACGTAAATGTTGCATTTGAAAATGCATTTTAATATTAGGTGAAATTGAACCTTAAATGTAATCCGTGGTTTCGCCTAAACAGGAAAATGAATACAAACAGAATAATTATTACATTGAAAGGGATGATATAAATTCAGGAAGAGCAGAATTGTTCTTCCTGTTTATATTGTGCGCCCGACGGCGCACGCTTCTAACGGGTGAAAGTCCCTAATCCACCCTAGTAGTGGGAAGGATACAGCCAAGAGCAAGGGTGTCCATCGTGAGGTGGAATCTGAAGGAAGCTGGAGGCAAATCTCTGGTCTGACGAACAGAAATCACATCAGGCTATAGTTAAGGATAAGGTTGCAATACAAACCAAAGTCCAATAACTACTCGGAATTAACTGTAGTAAATGTGGCAGATATATGGAGAGAAAGAAGCGTGTGGTACTCGGGGAGGTCTCGTCAGCAGGTGGAAACAGAGTATGAAACCTGTAGTAACAACGAATGGCGAGAAGTCAGCAGAGGTCATAGTA
>JAAGKN010000824.1_pt1 | contig 55205 bp, 53 predicted proteins | sample 6206371 | NCBI WGS metagenome assembly JAAGKN01 (sample SAMN11533720, study PRJNA540317) | gut metagenome | isolation source: fecal pellets from male and female animal of same cohort | host: Peromyscus leucopus | place: USA:CA | collected 2017
GAGGTTACTGCGACTGACGTTAAGACTGCTGGCAAAAAGACTGGCCGGTACTCTAAAAAGAAGAGCAATAAGCCATCGATAAAAGTGGCATTTTTGGGCGGTTTGAATGAGATTGGTAAGAACATCACCCTGTTTGAGTGCGAGGGCGACATGTTTGTTTTGGACTGCGGCATGACCTTTCCGGATGGCGAAATGCCGGGCGTTGACTTGGTTATTCCGGATTTTTCTTATATTGAAAAAAATGTTGACAAAATTAAGGGCCTGGTGATAACGCATGGCCACGAGGACCATATTGGCGCGATTCCTTATTTGCTCAAGAAGGTGAATATCCCGATTTATGCAACGCCGCTGACTATTGGGCTGATTGGAAGCAAGCTAAAGGAGTATAATCTGGTTAAGAAAGCTAAGCTGAATGCCGTTACGCCGGGACATCGGATAAAGTTGGGCTGCATGGAGGTTGAATTTATCCATGTGAACCATTCTATTCCTGACGCTGTGGGTGTTGCGATATATTCTCCGGCCGGAACGCTTGTGCATACGGGGGACTTTAAAATTGACTGTACGCCGGTGCAAGGCGAAATGACGGATCTTGGCAAGTTTGCTCAGATTGGATCGCAGGGAGTTTTGGCTTTGTTTGCGGACTCGACCAATGCGGAACGCGCGGGATACACCATCACGGAGCAGAAGGTCATTGCGTCTTTTGAGCACCTGTTTAAACAGGCCGAAAACAACCGGATTATAATTGCGTCGTTTGCGTCGAATATTGGCCGGATACAGCAGATCATAAATTGCGCGCACAAATATGACCGCAAGGTTGCCTTTTCGGGGCGAAGCATGATTAACTATATGGCTATTGCCGATGAGATGGGGTATCTTGACATTCCGGACGGGGTGATTATCGATATAGACTTGCTTAATAAATACCCCAAAGAAAAGACGGTGCTTTTGACCACTGGCAGCCAGGGCGAGCCGATGTCTGCTTTGACGAGGATGGCTTACTCTGACCACCGGAAGGTTGAGGTTGGGCCGGACGATTTTATCATTATTTCGGCGAATCCGATTCCTGGAAACGAGAAGATGGTGGGAGCGGTTGTTAATGAGCTTCTTAAGAAGGGCTGCACAGTCGTTTATGAGTCTATGTATGAGGTCCACGTTTCTGGCCACGCCTGCCAGGAGGAGCTTAAGATTATTCAGGGGATTGTTAAGCCGAAGTACTTTATCCCTGTCCACGGCGAGCAGAAGCACTTGCACCATCATGCGCAGCTGGCTAAGAGCATGGGCATGAAGCATTCGAATGTTTTTATTGGTGATATTGGCGACGTTATCGAGATTAATGAGGATTACTTAAAATATTTGGGCAAGGTGCCGGCTGGCAGAATCTTGGTGGATGGCCTTGGAGTCGGTGACGTTGGGAGTATTGTTTTGCGGGATAGAAAGCATCTGGCTCAGGACGGGCTGATTGTTGTTGTTTGCACTATGGATTTCTCGAACGGATATATTGTTTCGGGGCCGGACATTGTCTCGCGGGGGTTTGTTTATGTGCGAGAGTCGGAACCTTTGATGGAGACTGCGAAGAATAAGGTTATTAAAGTTTTGGAAGGCTGCAACGAAGACGGAGTGCGCGAATGGGGCATTATGAAGACGAAGATTAAGGACGAACTTGCTAAGTTTTTTTATGAGCAGACGAAAAGAAGCCCGATGATTTTGCCAATAATTATGGAAATTTAAGTAGATATTTGTTATCATATGAGTTGATGTGATCACGTTGCGCGGGGGTGCTTTTTTGAGAAAAAAAGTTTGGGTTACGACGCCTTTAGTGTTCATTATGAACCTGCTGATGTTCATGATGGCGGCGGTTAGCTGGTTCTTCAACAAGTATATATTTTTTGCGGAATTGGCTCTGGTTATGGTTTTGTTCTTTTTGCTGGCCAGGGGAATTTTCGATTTTAAAAGATATGTGGAATCGCTTATGAGTGACTTACTCGACGCGCAGCGGGATAGCGATAAGTTTTTGGAATGGACGCCGTTTTCTGCCGTGGCTATTGGCAAGAATGACGAGATTGTTTTTGCGAATGACTCGTTTAAGGCGGAGGTTGCGGGGAACTCAAACTGCTTGGGTGAATCTGTTGAGAAGTTTTTGAATAATAAGAAGGTTGGCTACATTTTTGAGCGCAACGGTGTTGATGTTTCTCATAACGGCAAGAGGTTCACGGTGTACGGCGTGGCTTCGCCCAAAATAAATGTGCTGTATTTTATTGAGGACACCTATTATAAGGAGACTACCTTTGAATATTTGGCGAGCCGGCCGACGGTTATGCTGATTATGTTTGACAATAAGGATGAGATTTTGAGGGACATCGAAGTTGAGCAGAGCAGTTTGGTTGTTGCGGGAGTCGAGCAGCTGCTTCAGAACTGGGCAAGGGACGCTAAGGCCATTTTTAGGAAGCTCAATGACGCGTTTTATATGATGATTGTTGAAGAGCGCTACGTTAAGGGCTTTGTTGATGAGAAGTTTTTGGTGCTTGAGTCTGTGAGAAAAGTTAGGCTCGATGAAAATAAATTTGCGACGATCTCGATTGGTGTGGGCAGGAATGCTGCTAACTTGCGAGAGAGTGAACTTTGGGCTAAAAAGGCTTTGGAAATGGCTTTGGGCCGAGGTGGAGACCAGGCTGTGGTTAAGCACAAGGACACGTTTGCGTTTTTTGGCGGCGTTTCTAAAGAGACCGAGAAACTCGACAAGGTGCGCACTAGGGTGATTGCGAACACTCTGCTTGAGCACGTTCGGGAGAGCGACTTGATACTTATCATGGGGCACAAATATTCGGACCTGGACAGCGTGGGTGCTTGCGTGGGCATGTGGAGCGCGATTACTAAGGGGCAAAAGAAGAACGCTTATGTTGTTTTGAACGAGGCGGCCACTCTGGCGGAGAATGTCGTGCAGGCTGTTAAGAAGGCTACCGACGAGAAGGTGTTTATCGCGTCTTCGGCGGCTTTGAATATTATTACCGAGAAGACCTTGCTTATTGTTGTGGATACGCATTCGCCTAGTTTTGTGGAAGATTTCTCGGTTTATCAGCGGTGTAAGCGCACGGTTGTGATTGATCATCACAGGATGATGGTGAATCACATTGACGGCGCTTTGGTTTTTTATCATGAACCCTCGGCGTCTTCGGCTTCGGAGATGGTTACGGAGCTTGTTCAGTATTTTGGAGAGGACTTTTTGACTTCTGTTGAGGCGGAGGCTTTGCTTTCTGGAATCATGCTGGATACGAGGAATTTTGTGCTTAAGACGGGTGTTCGGACCTTTGAAGCGGCGGCTTTTTTGCGCAAACGAGGAGCTAGCACTGTGACTGTGAAGCGGTTTTTCTCTAATACTATAACGACTTATAAGGAGAAATATCAGCTGGTTTCTACGGCGGAGATCTTCAACAGCTGCGCTATATCGGTTTCTCCGCGGAGCATGAAAAATATCCGGTTGGCGGCGGCACAGGCGGCGGACGAATTGCTTGATATTCAGGGGGTTAAGGCGTCTTTTGTTATATATTTTGACAACGATGTGGTGAATGTTTCTGCCCGGTCTATGGGGGATGTTAACGTTCAGCCTTTGATGGAAAAGCTGGGTGGCGGGGGACATCAAACGATGGCTGGGGCACAGATTGAAGATGCCGATGTGGAGCAGGTTAAGGAGAGAGTCATGGCGATGATCACAGCAATAAATAATTAATTGATTTTGGGAGTGTTGACGATGCAAGTGATACTGTTAAGCGACGTGAGAGGCAGAGGCAAAAAGGGCGATTTAATCAAGGTTTCGGATGGTTATGCGAGGAATTGTTTGCTGCCTAAAAAACTAGCCAAAGAGGCAACAGCACAGGCTTTGAACGAGCTTGATAACGCGAAAAAGGCCATGCAGCACCGGATTGAGGAGGAGATTAAGAAGGCCAAGGAAGAGATGGCGGTTATAGATGGAAAGATTGTAAGGATATCGGCCAAGGCGGGAAACGGAGGTCGACTTTTTGGCTCTATTACGGCCAAGGAGGTTGCTACGGAGATTGAGAAGAATTATAATGTTTCTATTGATAAGCGGAAAATCTCTTTAAATGGCGAGATTAAGTCGCTTGGCAGCTATGAGTTTGAGGTAAAGCTTTATAACGGCATAAGCGCCAAGATGACGGTTTTGGTTATGGGCGAATAGGCGATTCGCTTAAAAATGGCCGCAAGGGAGCAGGACGACATGGATGAGATAAAAGTTACTTCTGGGTACGATGGCTTAAAGTTGCCGTTTAGTGCAGAGGCAGAGCAGTCGGTTTTGGGCGCTATATTGCTGGACTCGCAGTGTTTGGACAGAATCATAGAGATTTTGCCTACGGCGGATTATTTTTATTTGGCAAATCATAAGCTGATTTACGCCACGATGCTTGAGATGTTCACACTGGGGCGGCCTATCGACTTTGTCACCGTGCTTGATAACTTAAAGAAGGATGGCGACTTTGACGAGGCGAATGCGAAGACTTATTTGTTGCAGCTGGCTCAAATTGTGCCGTCGATTAAAAACGCGAGTACATATGCCTACATTGTTCGGGACAACTATGACGTGCGCATGCTCATCACTACGGCGAGGGACATAATTGAGGACGCTTCTTCTGGTGCCGGAGACGCGGCAACGTTGCTGGATTCGGCTGAGCAAAAGATTTTTGATATCCGCCAGGGCAAGAATATGCAGGGGTTGCAGAGGATTAACGAGACGATTATCGAGACTTTTGACAGGTTGGATAGGCTGAATTCGGATGAGAATCAGCTGTATCAGGGTGTGCCGACGGGGATTAAGGATCTGGATGAGACTATAAGTGGTCTTAATCGGTCGGACTTGATTTTGCTGGCGGCTCGTCCTGGAATGGGTAAAACTAGCTTTGCGCTGAATATTGCGCGCCATATTGCGGTTAAAGAAAAAAAGAGGGTTGCGTTTTTCTCGCTTGAAATGACGAAGGAGCAGCTTACCTCTAGGTTGCTCTCCACAGAGGCTATGGTTGCTGGGATGAAGCTGTGCACGGGCAGGTTGGCCGACGACGAATGGATCCGGCTTATAGAGGCGGGGGACATTTTGTCGCGCTCGGAGATTTACTTTGACGACACGCCCGGGATTACGGTATCGGAAATGAAGGCAAAACTGCGGCGCTTAAAGAATGTCGACTTGGTTGTGGTGGACTATCTGCAGCTGATGTCTGGCGGTAAGCGGATTGAGAACCGGGTTCAGGAGGTTTCTGTGATTACGAGGAGCCTCAAGATTATGGCGAAGGAAATTAACGTGCCGGTCGTTACGTTGTCGCAGTTGTCTCGTGCCAGCGAACAACGCACGGATCATCGGCCTTTGCTATCGGACTTGCGTGATTCTGGTTCTATCGAGCAGGACGCCGATATTGTGCTGTTTCTTTACCGCAACGACTACTACAAGGACGGTGACAACGTTGACGAGGACGCCGACAGAAACGGCGGTGAATGCATAATTGCGAAAAACAGGCATGGTGAAACGCGCTCGGTGCCGCTGCACTGGCAGGGAGAGTTTATGCGGTTTACGGCTAAGGAGGCAAAACGGCTTGAATTCTGAAGTTAGCCGCATTGAGGCAAAAATTAACGAGGCGATTTTTAAGTATGGGATGCTGGAGAACGCTGAGGCGGTGATTATTGGAGTCTCTGGTGGGGCTGATTCTATGGCGCTTTTGAGCTTTTTGGAGAAGAACTTTGGGGCCAAGCTGAATATCATTGCAGCTCATGTTAACCATTGCCTGCGTGGGGATGAATCGGACCGGGATGAGGCTTTTGTTAGGAATTATTGCGAAAAAAACGCTATAAAGCTCGAAGTTTTGCGGGTGGACGTGATGAAAGCCTCAGAAAATATGGGTCAAAGTATTGAAGAATGCGCAAGAATGCTGCGATATCAGTTTTTTCATGATTTAGCGAGTAAGCATAATGGCAAGATTGCGACGGCGCACACATTGTCGGACAGCATAGAGACGATGATGATCAACTTGGCTAGAGGAACGGGTCTCAGTGGTCTTTGCGGAATTGCTCCGAAGAGAGAGAACATTATAAGGCCGTTGATTTTTTTGAAGAGAGCCGAAACTCAGGCATATTGCGAGAAGAGCGGCGTTGATTTTGTTACCGACAGCACAAATTTAGATCGGGAGTACACCAGAAACAAGATTCGTCTAGATGTGATGCCGGTTTTAAAGCAGATTAATCCGGAATTTGAGGCCACAGCTGCTCGGACGCTTGCTTTGTTAAAGGCAGATGAGGAATATCTGAATGCAGTTGCGGCCAAAATCTTGAGCGAAAGTTGGGTTTCGCCCGGTGTATACGCGTTAAACAAGGTTAAAACTCAGCCGTTGCCGATTTTATCTAGGGTTATACGCTTAGCTGTTTTTGAGTTTTTAAAGGCGAATGTTACGGCGCAGCACGTAGACTTGATTTTGGGCTTGATAGAGGCCAACCGCGGGGCGGTGAATTTGCCGAGGGGAATAACGGTTTGTGTGAAGGACAATTTATTGACCGTCAAAAAAAATGAAAAAAAGCCGGACGCTCCACAAAATGACATGGTGATCCCCTTTAAAGCGGGAGATCTCTTGACAGAAAATTCAAAAAAGTTCATAATAAAGGTGTTGAGCAAAGAGGACTTTGAGAATTTTGGCAAGGCCGATGAATTGCCGCTTTTTTGCGCGCTGGATTATGATAAAATAGGTAAAAATGCGGTTTTTAGGACACGAAGAGCTGGAGATCGCTTTTGCCAGGCGGGCAGAGGGGTTACTAAAACTGTAAAAAAGCTGTTTAACGAGCTTAAAATTCCGCAAAGTGAACGAAACTATGTTCTGATGCTAGTGGCGAACGGTAACGAGGTGCTGTGGATTGACGGAGTGGGAATTGCTGAATGTGCTAAAGTTACCGATGACACGCAAAAAGTGGCGATTATTTATTTTGCTGATAAAGAATAATTGGGCGAAAAATTTTTGGGGCTGAATACCCAGAAGCTCAGTATTAATGGGAATTTTAACGATATTTATATATAAAAAGGAGAGCGGGTTGCAATTGGAAAATAAAAAAATGCTTAGAAATATGCTGTTTTATATCGGCGTGCCGATACTGATCATCATCTTCATCTTGACTTTGTTTGGCTCTCGGCCGCAGAGGGCTGAGGTTTACTCCGACATTGTCAGGTACTTTAAGGACCAGAAGGTTGCTGAATACAGCATGAACCTTGGCACCGGCGAGATGAAGCTGAAGCTCAAAGAGGGCAACAAAGAGATTGAGTACACGGCGCCGAATGTGCTGTGGATGAGGGAGGACATCAAGCCCTTTGTTGAGGAGTATAACAGCAACAACCCGGACGCCCAGATGAAGCAGAACTTGATCCGCGCGAGTGAGAACTCTTGGTGGAGCAGCATTTTGCTGAATTTGCTTACTTTTGTGGGCCTTGGATTTGTTTGGTGGTTTGTGATGCGCCGCATGATGTCGGGCTTGGGCGAAGGCGGACGCTCGATGACGTTTGGCAAGGCGAAGATCAAAAACATGAACGATGAAAAAAGAAAGACTACGTTTGAGGACGTGGCGGGGGCCGACGAGGAAAAAGAAGAGTTGGCGGAACTGGTTGAGTTTTTGAAAAATCCTGCTAAATACAACGACTTGGGGGCGAGGATTCCTAAGGGTGTGCTGTTGATTGGGCCTCCTGGAACGGGCAAAACGCTTTTGGCCCGTGCTGTTGCGGGAGAGGCTGGGGTACCTTTCTTTTCGATTTCTGGTTCGGACTTCGTTGAAATGTTTGTTGGCGTCGGAGCTTCGCGGGTTCGGGACCTTTTTGACCAGGCAAAGAAAAATTCGCCTTGCATAGTTTTTATAGATGAGATAGACGCGGTGGGCCGTCAACGTGGGGCAGGCCTTGGGGGTGGGCACGACGAGCGTGAGCAGACTTTAAATCAGCTGTTGGTTGAGATGGACGGATTTGGCGCAAATGAGGGAGTCATTATGATCGCCGCAACTAACCGGCCGGATGTTTTGGATCCAGCTTTGATGCGGCCTGGTAGGTTTGATCGGCAGGTTTTGGTGGGATATCCGGACATAAAGGGCCGGGAAGACATTTTAAAAGTGCACGCGAAGGGCAAGCCCTTGGCGCCGGACGTTGTTTTGAACACGATTGCTAAGTCTACAGCTGGATTCACTGGTGCGGACCTTGAGAACCTCTTGAACGAGGCGGCTTTGCTCTCGGCTCGGAAGAATTTGAAAGCCATCACTATGGAGGAAATTGAGGAAGCCACCATCAAAGTTGTGGTGGGCACTGAGAAGAAGTCCCGCGTAATGACGGACAAAGAAAAGACGCTCACGGCTTACCACGAGGCCGGGCATGCCGTTGTTACCTACTTTTGCAAGACGCAGGACCCGGTGCATCAAATCTCGATTATACCGCGCGGCACAGCTGGTGGCTACACTTTATCGCTGCCTTCAGAGGACCGCTCTTATAGGTCTCGCTCGGAGATGAGGGAGGACATTCAGGTTTGCCTTGGCGGCCGGATCGCGGAGGATTTGATTATTGGAGATATCTCGACTGGCGCTTCTAGCGACATAAAGCGTGCGACGAAGGTTGCAAATTCTATGGTTACAAAGTACGGCATGAGCGCTACATTGGGCCCGATTGCGTATAATTCCGACAAAGAGGAAGTTTTTATCGGAAGGGACATGGGCCAAGTTAAGAATTATTCCGAAAAGATCGCGGCGGAGATTGACGCAGAGGTCAAGAAAATTATATCTGACTGCTATAATGAGGCCGAAAGGATATTAAAAGAAAACGTCGAGAAGCTTCATAAGGTCGCTAAGACGCTTTTTGTGAAGGAAAAAATGGGCGAGGATGAATTTAGCCAGATAATGAAAGCCGACGATTCAGAACCGTTGACTGAAGACTAAGAATTTTACGCATGCAAGGAGCCCAAACAAAAGGTCACGAAGGAACAATCGTGGTCTTTTTTCTATTATGTAAAAATTATAAATCCAAATCAATTGGAAGTTTGTTGAATGGCTTCGAGAGCGATTTTAACGAGGTCAGAATTTTTAGTAAGCAGAGCCAACATGCATGAGTAAACTAAATTTGGGTTTTCCTGAAAATTTCGTTTAACGAGCGAGGCCTGCTTAAAATCGGGCACAAAGAGCTTTATATTTAAAAGGTCGCGGTCGTCTCCGCCAGAAACCGTACAAGAGACATAACATTCGTTTGGTTTTTCTTCTATTGCGACGGTGTTTTCGGTTTCGCGCTTGACCTTAGCTAAAAGATCTATAGCCGCGGCCAGAGTTTTTTCTCGAATAGAAATCGGCAGAGCGGTGTCAAGCTGCGTGGCAATTAACTTGCCGCTCTCGGTAATGACGTACTTAGAGTCAGCGTCGGCGGCCGGAGCAATATTATTGCTGCCGATTAGCGCCGAGAAAGCATCGTTTATCTCAAAGTAATTTGCAAGGCCGTTTTCCTGCAGCACAGAGACGACCTCGTCCTTAGAGAGCGGCTCGCCCACACTGGTGAGCATATAGCAAATTAGCAATTTAATGTCGTTTTTACTCCGCAGTCCGCCAAGACTCACCCCGGCGGTAAAAGCATCAAATTTCAAGTTAAGACCTCCAGTACCTTTTGGCTAAAAGTTGATATTATTTTCGTCGAGCTCTAATTTTATCTTCTCGCATAGATTTTTTCCCAAAGAGTCATAATTTTTGGCGTCGCACCAGACTTTAATTTCAACATCGATGGTTTTATTATTAAAACTGCCGATGGATACAGCCGGTGCGGGGGCTTTTAAGATATTTTCATCGTTGTTAATTGTGTTTTCTAAGATATTTTGAATATCAGAAAATTTGGTATCTTTTTTTATAGGCAACGTGATGTCCAGCCGGCGCTTCAAGTTTACGCTCGAGTTAATAATGTAATCGGCGGTAAGCCTAGAGTTTGGCACGACTATTTCTTTGTTGTCCGCTGTTTTTAGGGTTGTTGAAAGCATCTCTATTTTTGTAACGGTTCCGGCAACGTCGCGCGTTTCGAGAGAATCTCCAATTTTAAAGGGCTTGTTTATAATAATGATCATGCCGCTTGCCGCGTTAGAGAGGTTATCTTTTAAAGCGAGGCCAACAGTAACAAGAGCAGCCCCTAAAGTGGCGATGATAGACGAGATATTGACGCCAAAACAAGTGACCACCATTAAAATAACTATGCCTCTAAAAATGACTTTTAGCACAGAATTTGAAAAGGAAACAATGCTTTCGTCCACCCGAGATTTAACCATAGCTTCTTTTATTATAGCGATGAGCTTATTTGCAACAAACCATCCGACGAAAAATGTCAAAGCCCCCGGCAAAAAATTGTTTATAAAAAAGGACACATACACATGCGGGTTAAGAAAAGAGTCATTTATATTCATAAAAACAAACCTGCCTTTAATTTTTGTCTTCTTAAAATCATAATTATGCAGTACACTTTTATTATAACACAAGTGCGGCAAAATTTGAGAGGCGGCGCTAAAATTTCTTGAAAAGTTTTGGAAACTAATGTATAATAAATTAGTTTTTAAAAAAGGTGATGGTGCGCGGTGGTTTCGGATATGATAAATGCAGTCAAGGATATGGAAGACTTAGCTGCCAAAAAGCATGAAGAAGCTAAAAAAGAAGCAGAATTTATGATAAATCAGGCAAAAAAAGAAGCACAGAGCATAATTGACGTAGCGGTTAAAGAAGCCGGCGCAAAGGCAGAACTGAGGATTAATTTTGCTAAAAGTAGCGCGGAAGAGATTTTTAAAAAGAAGATGAAAAAGTGCGAAAATGATATCGATGCCTTGAAGGAAAAGGCGGAAAGTTTAAAGGAGAAAGCGATAGAAGCGGTCGTTAACGCTATTGTAAATTGAGAAATTAGAAATTAGAACAATTATAAGTGCCGAAAAGGTGGTTGCGCAGCTATGGCGGTTCTTGCGATGAAAAAAGTTAATATATGTGCGCTTAAAAAGGACAGAAAAGCTGTTTTAGAGACGTTGCAGCGGTTGGGCATGGTGGAGATTTCAGACTTGTGTGAAGCTCAGCAGAGCGGCCTTCGTAAAATTGATACTTTTAGCATGCGCTCGATTTTTGATAAGAATAAGGTCATTGCGCAAAATGCTTTGGAAGTTTTAGAGAAGTATGAGCCCGAAGAGAAGCCATTTTTGAGCAGTATATGCGGCAAGGACGAGATCTCTAGGCGGAATTATTATATTTTTGCTAATGAAGCGGAAGAAATCATGCGAGTGGCGAACGAAATTTTGCGGCTTTCGAAAATAATTGACGACAAAACGGCAGAGATCGTGAGGATAAACACGCGGATTGAAGCATTGTCGGACTGGAAGCTTTTAGACGTGCCAATGAAATTTGCCGGAACGAAGAGAACTCGGGCGTTCATAGGCACGCTGCCAAAAGATGTTTCGGAGCCGGATTTAAAAGAGTCGATGGCGGAATTATTGCCAAACGAGGATAGATATACCTTGGAGGTGCTACACTCAAGCGCCGAGCAGAGCTGCATTTTTGTTTTGTGCCATGTTGCATCAGAAAAAGTCGTCTTAGAGGCGCTAAGAAAGCTGGGGTTTGCTTACCCGACGGTCTCTACAAAAAAGGTGCCGGCCCTGAAAATAAGCAAGCTTTTGGGCAAAATAGACGGGTTGAAAGAGCAGATTTTAATTTCTAAAAAAGAAATAAGAAGTTATAAAGGCCAGCGCAACGCCATTAAGTTTATGGCCGATTACCACGAGATGCGCTCGCAGAAGTACGAGATGATTGCGAAACTTTTGCACACGAAGAATGTCTTTATGCTGAGCGGGTTTATCCCCGAAAAGTATGCGGCAAAACTGGAGGGAGCCTTGACTTCTAGGTTCAACAGCATTGCGATTGACTTTTCTGCGCCAGTTGCCGAGGAGGAGACTCCGGTTGTGCTGCAGAATAATAGCTTTGCCTCGCCGGTGGAAGGGGTGCTCGAAAGCTACAGCCTGCCGGGGCGGGGGGAGGTTGACCCGACTTCGGTGATGGCGATTTTTTATTATGTTTTGTTTGGAATGATGCTGTCGGATGCGGCTTACGGACTCATAATTGTGGCGGCTTGCGGATTTGTCTTGGCTAGATACAAAAACATCAAGGCGGGGCTCAAAAAGGCTTTAAAGATGTTCTTGCTTTGCGGAGTCTCTACGACTTTTTGGGGCGTCTTGTTTGGTAGCTATTTTGGCGACGCAATCGAGGTTGTGTCCGAGACATTTTTTAACACGCCAATAAAGGTGCCGGCTTTGTGGTTTGTACCGCTCAACGAACCAATGCGAATGCTGGCCTTCTCGTTTGCTATCGGGATAATCCACCTATTTACCGGGCTTTTCATGCAGTTGTATGAGTTAGTCCGAGCGAAAAAGTTTAAAGACGCCATATACGACGTGTGCTCGTGGTACTTGCTGGTGGGCGGGATAATCGTTTATATGCTGTCGGTGCCGATGATAGCTGAGATGCTCGTGCTAAAGTTTATTTTGCCGCCAGGTGTTGGTAGAGCGGGGGCGATTGTGGCTTTGGCTGGCGCTTTGCTGATATTGCTGACGGCGGGCAGAGAGTCGCGAAACCCGTTCAAGCGTTTTTTGAAGGGACTATACGGGCTTTATGGCGTGACGGGATATCTCAGCGATATACTCTCGTACTCGCGGCTTTTGGCGCTGGGTTTGGCCACGGGAGTCATCGCCCAGGTGTTCAACAAGATGGGCACAATGGCCGGCAACGGCCCGGCTGGAGTGATCTTGTTTGTGCTGGTGTTTTTGGTGGGGCACACCATGAACATCGCGATAAACCTGTTGGGCGCGTATGTTCACACCAACAGACTGCAATTTGTTGAGTTTTTTGGCAAGTTTTATGAGGGCGGAGGAAGGAAATTTTCGCCGTTCTTCGTAAATACAAAATATTATAACGTTACGGAGGATGTTTGCAATGAGTAATTTGGGAGTGGTTTTGGCTTTGCTGGGGGCTGCGTTGGCCTCTTTGATGGCGGGGATAGGCTCTGCAATTGGCGTCGGGATGGCTGGAGAGGCTGCGGCTGGCGTTGTAACAGAGGATCCTGGCAAATTTGGAAAAGTTTTATTGCTGCAGTTGCTGCCGGGCACGCAGGGAATCTATGGCCTTTTGGTGGCGGTTTTAACGCTTATTCAGATCGGAATTTTGGGCGGCTCTTCGGAGGTATCTTTGGGGCAGGGGCTTTTGTACTTGGTTTCGTGCTTGCCTATTGCTTTTGTGGGGCTTTGGTCGGCCATTCGCCAGGCCAGAGCTGCGGTTTCGGGAATTAGCACTGTGGCTAAGCGTCCGGAGCAGATGGGCAAAGCCATGATTTTTCCTGCCATGGTGGAGACTTATGCTATCTTGGCGCTCTTGGTTTCGGTGCTTTCTATTTTGAACATTCCGAAGATCAACGTGTAGCCGGGATTTATTCTAAGTTGGGGGTTTTTGCCTATGACTGGATTAGACAAAATATTAAGCTGCATCGATGACGAAGCAAATAAAGACGCCGAAATGATACTCGCAGCGGGGAAGTTCAAGGCTAGCGAAGTTTTGGTTAGCGCGAAAAAAGAGGCAGAAAAGCGTGCAGAATTGATCATAAAAAACGCCGAAGACAAGGCGGAGTTCATCTTGCAAAAGGCCGAATCTAAAGGCAAATTAAAGGAACGCGAGCAAATTTTAGACGCAAAGCGCGAGATAATCGGCTCGGTTTTAAGTGAAGCTAAAGAAAATCTGCGCCGGATGCCGGTTGAAGAGTACTTTGAGGTAATTTTGAAGTTGTGCAGAAAGTATGCTGGGGCCCAAAGCGGCGAGATAATTTTCTGCGAAGAGGATTTGAAAAGAGTACCGGCGGGCTTTGAAGGCAGATTAGCAGAAGTGGCGCAGGCGGCGGGAGGAGAACTTAAAATCTCTGCCAAAACGCGTGAAATTGCCGGCGGATTTATTTTGTCTTATGGCGATATCGAGGAGAATTGCACTTTTGATGCTCTGTTTGATTGCAAATTTGAGCTGTTGTCCGACGAAGTGAATGAAATTTTGTTTGCGTAATCTTAAAAAAGCGGATTAAGACGGGAAAGGAGCGAGGCGATGAAGGAGCGATATACCTATGCTGTCGCGAGGATACGGGCACGGGAGCTCTCTTTGCTTTCGGGCCAGGACATTCGCCGGCTGATGGCCTGCGAATCTTACGAAGAGTGCGTGAATGCGTTAAGGGACAAAGGCTGGGGCGATGAAGCTCTAGACGCCAAAGGCCCTGATTGCGATTATCAACTGATGCTGAAGGTGGAAGAACAGAGGCTTTGGCAGCTGGTAGCAGAGTTAGTGGCCGATAGAGCGCCATTTCGAGTGATCTTGCTGCCGATAGATTATCACAACTTGAAGGCCGCCATAAAGGGCTATATAACGGAGTCGCTGTCGGAGGACCTCTTCATGCCGGGCGGAACGGTGGACATTTCACTTTTGACCAAATGCATAGAAGAGGGCGACTTTGCGAATTTGCCGCAAGAGATGGTCGAGCCTGCCCGTGAAGCTTTTGAAAAGCTGCTTCACACTGGAGATGGCCAGCTGTGCGATGATATTATCGATAAAGCCTTGCTAAATGCGATTAAAGCTGAGGGCAATATATCTAAAGTTGGGTTGATAAAAGCGTACGCGGAATTTTTTGTGGCTAGTGCAGACATAAAGATCGCGCTTCGTGGCCAGTTGATGCACAAAGGGCGCGAATTTTTTAGCTCTACCTTAGTTGAATGCGACTCTCTGAATGTTAAGAAGTTGGCGGAAGTGGCGATGATGGGCCAGGCGGACTTGCTTGAGTATTTGGAAGTCACGCCTTATGCGGACGTGGTGCCTTTTGTTGCGAAGTCTTTGCAAAAGTTTGACATTTGGCGCGACAACAGGATTATTGAGCTTATTGGGGCCGAAAAGTACGATTGCTTTTTAATTGGCCCGATTATTGCTTACGTTTTAGCCCGTCAGAACGAGATAAAGGTCGCTAGGATTATTCTTTCGGGCAAGCGAAATCGCGCTGAAAGCGGCTTGATAAAAGAGAGGGTACGGATGATGTATGCGTAGAATAGCGGTGGTTGGCGAAAGAGACAGCATTTATGGCTTTGCGGCGCTTGGGCTGGAGGTTTTTCCGGTAAAGGACTCTAAGGAAGCCCGAGCCGTTGTAATGCGGCTGATAAACGAGGATTTGGCGGTAATATTTTTGACGGAATCCATTGTTGCCGAGGTTTACGACGAATTGCTAGAGTTCACAGCAGAAATGCAGGTTTCGATCATCCCAATCCCCGGTGTGGCGGGCGAAGCTAGACTTGGCATGAAGGCTTTGAAGGAATCCGTCATAAAGGCCGTGGGGACGGACATTTTATTTTCATAAATAAGTTAGCAGGTGAAATGATGGGCAAGGGCATTATAAAAAAGGTCGCGGGGCCGCTTGTTATCGCGGAAAACATGAAGGACGCTAACATGTTTGACGTGGTTAAGGTTAGCGACGAGCATTTGATCGGCGAGATTATCGAGATGCACGGCGACAAGGCTTCGATTCAGGTCTACGAGGAGACTTCGGGGCTTGGGCCGGGCGCTCCGGTAGAGTCGACAAAAGAACCGTTGAGCGTGGAGCTTGGTCCGGGGCTTGTTGGCAGCATTTTTGACGGAATTCAGCGGCCGCTAGATGACATTATGAAAGCTTCGGGGAATAATCTAAAGCGAGGCGTAGAGGCACCGGCATTAAAGCGAGACAAAAAATGGGCGTTTGTCCCTCGAGTTAAGGTCGGAGACGAAGTCGAACCTGGTGATATCATCGGCACCGTCGCAGAGACGGAGTTGGTCAAGCACAGAATAATGGTGCCAAATGGCGTGTTTGGCGTTGTTGAGTCGATAAAAGAGGGCAGCTATGCGGTGGACGAGGCCGTCGCCACGATAAAAACCGAAAAAGGGGCAAGAGAGCTGACCCTGATGCAGAAGTGGCCCGTTAGAGTGGGCCGGCCGTACAAAAAAAAGATGTCGCCCAACATGCCGCTAATCACGGGACAGCGGGTTATAGATACGCTTTTTCCTATCGCTAAGGGCGGAGTGGCCGCTGTGCCAGGGCCTTTTGGAAGCGGAAAGACCGTGGTGCAGCATCAGCTGGCCAAATGGGCGGACGCGGATATTGTTGTTTACATTGGTTGCGGAGAGCGCGGCAACGAAATGACGGACGTTTTGAACGAGTTCCCGGAGCTGATTGACCCCAAAACGGGGCAGTCTTTGATGAAGCGTACGGTTTTGATCGCAAACACTTCGGATATGCCGGTCGCGGCGCGCGAAGCTTCGATATACACGGGCATCACCATTGCCGAATATTTTCGAGACATGGGCTATTCTGTGGCGCTCATGGCAGATTCAACTTCGCGGTGGGCCGAAGCCTTGCGGGAAATGTCCGGACGATTGCAAGAGATGCCCGGCGAAGAGGGATATCCGGCGTATTTGGGCAGCAGGTTGGCGCAGTTTTATGAGCGTGCCGGCCGAGTCATGTCTTTGGGCAAAACCCCGCGAGAGGGCGCGTTATCCGTTATTGGAGCGGTTTCTCCGCCTGGTGGGGATATCTCCGAGCCGGTGGCGCAAGCTACATTGCGGATTGTAAAGGTTTTTTGGGGGTTGGACTCTTCGCTGGCGTACAAGCGGCATTTTCCGGCGATAAACTGGCTAAACAGCTACTCCTTGTACGTGGACACCTTATCGGGCTGGTTCAATGACAACGTGGATTCGGAGTTTATGCGGCTACGGACGAGGATGATGCGGCTTTTGCAGGAGGAGGCCGAACTTGAGGAGATTGTAAAGCTGGTTGGAATGGACGCTTTGTCGGCACAGGATAGGCTAAAGCTGGAGGTGGCGCGGTCGATTCGGGAGGACTTCTTGCATCAAAATGCCTTCCACGAGGAGGACGCCTACACGACGATAGACAAACAGTGCCTGATGATAAGGCTAATCTTGGAGTTTTACGATTTGGCGCGGCAAGTGCTAGAAAACGGCGCGCAGATAGAGCTGCTGCTGAGCCTGCCGGTAAGAGAGCGCATTGGGCGATTTAAGTATATTTCTAATTTAGAAAGTAAAAATGAATACGATAGCATAGCGCGGGCGATGTCGGAGGAGATCGGGTCAACATTAAAGAGGGAGGATTTTTGATGCCGAAAGAGTACAGAACGATAGAGGAAGTTGCCGGCCCTTTGATGTTGGTGAGAGATGTTGAGGACGTGAACTTCGATGAGCTGGGCGAAATAGAGCTTGCAAACGGAGAAAAACGCCGGTGCAGAGTGCTTGAAATTGATGGGACGAATGCTTTGGTGCAGCTGTTTGAAAATTCCGCGGGGATAAATCTTTCGAACAGCAAGGTGCGATTTTTGGGCAGGAGCATGCAGCTTGGCGTCTCGATTGATATGCTGAGTCGAGTTTTTGACGGCTTGGGGCGGCCCATTGACGGCGGCGCAGAAATTTTGCCAGAAAATCGAATGGACATAAATGGCTTGCCTATGAATCCTGCTGCGAGAAATTATCCGCAGGAGTTTATTCAAACGGGCGTTTCGGCTATCGATGGCTTGAATACGCTCGTTAGAGGCCAAAAGTTACCGATTTTTTCTGCCAGCGGGTTGCCTCATGCAAAGCTTGCGGCGCAAATAGCGCGCCAGGCTAAGGTCCGCGGTGCGCAGGAGCCTTTTGCGGTTGTTTTTGCGGCGATGGGCATCACTTTTGAGGAGTCGCAATTTTTTGTTGAGAGCTTTGAGGCCACCGGCGCCATAGACCGGACGGTGATGTTTTTGAATTTGGCTAACGACCCGGCGGTTGAGCGCATCGCTACGCCCAAGATGGCCTTGACGGCGGCGGAGTTCTTGGCTTTTGAGAAGGATATGCACGTGCTGGTGATCATGACGGACATCACGAACTATGCCGACGCTTTGAGGGAGGTTTCGGCTGCACGCAGAGAAGTCCCTGGCCGGCGCGGATATCCAGGCTATATGTATACGGATTTAGCTTCGATTTACGAACGGGCGGGGCGTCAGAAGGGGAAAAAGGGCAGCATCACGCTTATTCCGATTCTGACGATGCCTGAGGACGACAAAACGCACCCGATCCCAGATTTGACGGGGTATATAACAGAGGGACAAATCATTTTGAGCCGAGAATTATTTAGAAAGGGCTTGACGCCGCCGATTGACGTTTTGCCGTCACTTTCGCGCTTAAAAGATAAGGGAATCGGCAAGGGCAAGACTAGAGAAGACCATGCGAATACGATGAATCAGCTGTTTTCGGCGTACGCTAGAGGCAAGGAAGCGAAGGAGCTGATGATAATCCTTGGAGAGGCGGCGCTTACGGACATCGACAAGCTTTATGCTAAGTTTGCGGACGCCTTTGAGGAGGAGTACGTCTCGCAGGGGTACGAGAACGACAGAAGCATCGAGGAGACACTGGACATCGGCTGGAAGCTGCTTTCGATTTTGCCGCGCAGCGAACTCAAGCGGATTAAGGACGAGTATTTGGACGAATATTACGGAAAAAGTGGTGACTAATTATGGCAACAGCGCAGGTGAATCCCACTAGAATGGAGCTCACAAGGCTAAAAAAGAAGCGAGTCATGGCCGTGCGGGGGCACAAGCTCTTGAAGGACAAACGAGACGAGCTGATGAAGCAGTTCATCGCCATGGTGGAGGAGAACAAAAATCTGCGGCAGAAGGTTGAACGCGGCATAAAAAGGGCCAACGAAAAATTTTTGATGGCTAAATCTGAAATGAGCGAAGAAGCCCTAAATGTTGCGCTCCTTGCGCCGAAGCAGGCCGTTTCTATTGAGGTTTCTAGCAGGAACATTATGAGCGTGAACGTGCCGAAGTTCAGCTTTAGCACCAGGACGGCCGACAAGAACGACATATATTCGTATGGGCTGGCGTTTACGTCTTTTAGCCTGGACGACGCGGTGGGGGCGCTCTCGGAGGTTTTTGAGGATATGCTGAAATTGGCGGAGGTCGAGAAATCATGCCAGCTTTTGGCAAGAGAAATCGAAAAAACGCGCAGAAGAGTCAACGCGCTGGAGTATGTTGTGATTCCCCAGGCGGAGGGCGGAATCCGGTACATTTTGATGAAGCTGGACGAAAACGAACGCAGTGCTCAAGCGAGATTGATGAAAACCGGCGCGACCAAATGATGAGTGAACCTCAGCTGAGTGGGCGTTTTACGGGCTTTGTTGATAGTTTGGGCTGAGTTTGGTATAATAGATGCTGGAATTTTATATGAAAAGAAGGGTGGGAAGCGCATAATGTGGCCGTTTGGCTGATTATGCTTTGCGATGAAGAGAGTGAAAATAGCGGAGCTTTACAAGGATTCGGCGAGATTTGCAGATAAAGAAATAACGGTTTGTGGCTGGGTTAAGACTATTCGGGACTCGAAGGCACTGGGATTTATGCAGCTTAACGATGGTAGCTTTTTTAAGGACCTGCAGGTGGTTTTTGTTGAGGACAGGGTGGAAAATTTTAGAGAGGTCGCCAAACTCAACGTGGGCTCGGCGGTTTGCGTAAAAGGCAATTTGCTGCTTACCCCACAGGCCAAGCAACCTTTTGAAATTCAGGCAACCGAAATCTTTATCGAAGGCGAGTCTACGAGCGATTATCCGCTGCAAAAGAAGAGGCACACGCTTGAATATTTGAGGACGATTGCGCATCTGCGGCCCAGGACGAACACATTTGGTGCGGCTTATAGAGTCCGTTCTGCTGCGGCTTATGCTATTCATAAGTTCTTTCAGGAGCAGGGGTTCGTTTACGTGCACACTCCGATAATCACGGGCAGCGACTGTGAAGGCGCTGGCGAGATGTTCACGATTACTACGCTGGATCTTGAGAACGTTCATAGGACTGAGGACGGCCATGTGGACTATTCGCAGGACTTTTTTCAGAAGCATACCTCGCTGACGGTCTCTGGCCAGCTGGAGGGCGAATGCATGGCACTGGCGTTGGGCAATATCTATACGTTTGGTCCTACTTTTAGGGCAGAAAAGTCCTACACACAGCGGCACGCAGCGGAGTTTTGGATGATTGAGCCAGAAATGGCGTTTGCTGACTTGAAGGACTGCATGGACGTTGCTGAGAACATGATGAAGTTCATCATAAGCTACGTGCTGGAGACTTGCCCGGCGGATATGGAGTTTTTTAACAATTTTTACGACAAAGAGCTGATAAGCAAGCTCACGAATATTGTGAATTCGGACTTTGGCGTTGTGACGTACACGGACGCGATAAAAATTCTGGAAAAGAATAATGACGCCTTTGAGTACAAGGTGTCGTGGGGAATAGACCTGCAGACCGAGCACGAGAAGTATTTGACGGAGAAGGTCTACCAAAAGCCGGTTTTTGTGATCGACTACCCCAAGGAGATAAAGTCGTTTTATATGCGCGAGAACGAGGATGGCAGAACCGTGGCGGCGATGGATTTGCTGGTGCCTGGGATTGGCGAGATTGTGGGGGGCAGTCAGCGTGAAGAACGGTTGGAGCGCTTGCTTTCGCGGATGAAGGAATTAGATTTGCAAGAGGAGGACTATTGGTGGTACTTGGATCTTCGTCGATACGGAACGGCGGTGCATTCGGGGTTTGGCTTAGGGTTTGAAAGGCTTATCATGTATTTGACGGGGATCTCAAACATTCGAGACGTGCTGCCCTTCCCAAGAACTACCGGAACAGCAGAATTTTAGCCTTGTTAAAAAATTTGGGCGAAAATTTTGTGAACCTCTTGACAAACTTGAAAATGAGTGGTATCATACTTTAAGACTGTTATTCCAAAGACAGTAGGTGCATGATTATGCGTAATGTGAGTTCACGCCTACCGAGGATTAGCGCGGGTATGCTTGTTTTGTGAGTGTTTGCGCCTTTTCTGCGGTTTGCGGAATGGGCGTTTTGCTTTTTTGCATCTGAAAATTTTGGCTGTGGAGGTGAATAAATTGCCGAGCGAAAAAATTTTGGAACAAAAAAAGGCGTTGGTTGCAAATTTGGCGGAGAATTTAAAGAGCGCTTGTGCTGGTGTTATCGTTAATTATAAGGGCATTAACGTTGCCGACGACACTAAGTTGCGCAAAGAGCTGAGGGAAACGGGCGTTGAGTATTTTGTGGTTAAAAATACTTTGCTTCAACGAGCTGCTAAGGAAGCCGAGATTGACGGGCTGGAGCCTTTTCTTGAGGGGACTACTGCTATTGCTATTAGTAAGGACGACCATGTTGCTGCAGCCAGGATTCTTTGTAATTTTGCTAAGGATCACGACTTTTTTAAGGCAAAGGCTGGGTTTATTGAGGGAAGCGTAATTAGTGAGGCTGAGGTTAATAATCTTGCTAAGCTGCCTACAAAAGAAGTGCTTGTGGCAAAGGCTTTGGGTGGTTTGAACGCGCCGATCTCTGGATTTGTTGCTGTGCTTAATGGCACTATTAGAGGGCTTGTTGTGGCTCTTGGCGCTATTGCTAGCAAGCAGCAGAGTGCGTGATTGCTCACTTGAGTTTATTTTATTAGTTTAGTTTTTAGATTGTTAAGAAGGGCTTTGTGCTCAAATTTATTGAATTTTTGGAGGATAATTATTATGTCAGATAAAGTTGCAAAGTTAATTGAAGACGTTAAAGCGTTGACTGTTTTGGAATTGAGCGAGCTTGTTAAGGCTTTGGAGGACGAGTTTGGCGTATCTGCTGCAGCTCCTGTTGCTGTTGCTGCGGCTCCGGCTGCTGGTGGTGGCGCGGCTGCTGCTGAGGAAAAGTCTGCTTTCGACATTGTTTTGAAATCGGCTGGCGGCAACAAAGTTGCTGTTATTAAGATTGTTAAAGAGGTTACTGGCCTTGGCTTGAAGGAAGCTAAGGAAATTGTGGATGGCGCACCAAAGACGCTGAAAGAGGGCGTTTCTAAGGAAGATTCTGAAGCTATTAAGGCTAAGTTGACCGAAGCTGGCGCAGAAGTAGAAGTTAAGTAATTTTATATTTAATTAATATTTCAAAAAGTATGGCTCATTTGTAGTCATGCTTTTATTTTTTGGATTGAGCGTGATTTTTAGCTTATGCGCTTGACTTTGCGGATTTTTTGAGGTATAATTAATTTCATTGATGCGGAATTGTGTAAGGGTAGCACAGCAGACTCTGACTCTGTTTGTCTGGGTTCGAATCCTAGTTCCGCAGCCAGCGCGTGGTCGCGCAGACCAATTCGCGATCGAAGCTGATTGTGAATTTTTTATTTTATCGCCCGCGTTTTAAGTTTGCAGGTCCTTTATAACTACCAAGACCAGCGGTTGTGTTTTGGAGTATATGCAAAGTCGCGTTTGTAGCTAGGCGCGATTTTTATTTTGTGCACTTGGAATTTTAATAGTATAAATTTGAAGAAAGGCTGATTGATAGTGAAGTCTGAGATGGTTGTGAAGGTGCAAAAGAAGCGAGAAGGTGCGATAATTCCGCAGCGGGCAACAGCGGGTGCTGCGGGGATGGACTTATACGCTTGCATAGATGAGGATATTACGATAAAAGCTGGTGAATCGGCCTTGATTGCGACGGGGATTGCGATTGAGTTGCCAAGCAAAGAGGTGGCTGCTTTTGTTTTTGCAAGAAGTGGTCTTGCGACTAAGTTTGGGATTTCTTTGGCAAATTCCGTTGGCGTGGTGGACAGTGACTACAGAGGCGAAATTTACGTTAGTTTGAGGAATTTTAGTGCAAAGGATTACACGGTTAAAAAGAACGAGCGCATTGCGCAGATGATAATAATGCCGGTTTTGCCTGTGTCTTTTTGTGAGGTGGAGAGTTTAGAGGGCACGGTTCGTGGAGAAGGCGGTTTTGGCTCGACTGGCAAGTAAAGGCAAGCTAAAAATGAATGCTTAAGTCAAATTTAACGCTGAATTTGCACAAAAATGTTGACAAATTAAAAATATTTTAGTATAATTATAACCGATAATTTTTATGTGCTTTTTATTTTAGAAAGGGATGATAAATATGAAAAAAGGTAAGCGTGATGAGGTTTTGAAAAAGACTAGGGTTGAATTTGATGAGAGCATTTGCCTTACGGACGATCAGCTGGAGGCTGCTGCTGGAGGTGGCGGAGGTTCTTCTGTGGGCTGGGGTTTGAGCTGTGTTTCTGAAAATGGAAAGGAAAAATGGACAGCTTCGGTTAAGAAGAATTTTTTGGGTTTGATTCCTTTTACTGAAAAGAAGACGTTTGCGACGGAAGAAGAAGCTCAAAACTGGCTAAAAAGCAAGGACCTTTATTAATTTAAATAATATAAAATATTGAGTGCGTAATCTGCTAAAAATATATGTGGATGCGCGCTTTTTTTGTGTGTTTAGGAGATAATTTTTAAATGTAAGTTTTTTTGTTGAGAAATCCGCGTCGCGTGTAGTATAATATTTAAAAATAACGTTTTTGCGCATGCGCGAATGTGTGATCGTGCTGAGGTTGAAGGGAGCAAAAGAGGCATAATGTTTTCACGGGATATTGGGATAGATTTGGGCACGGCGAATACTTTGGTGTTTATGAAGAATAAAGGGATTATCTTGCGCGAGCCGTCGGTTGTTGCGGTGGACGTTAACACTGACACTGTTTTGGCGGTTGGGTTGCAGGCTAAGGATATGATCGGCAGAACGCCGGGGTCTATTGTTGCGGTGAGCCCTTTAAAAGACGGTGTGATCGCAAATTTTGACATTACTGCCACTATGTTGAAGCATTTTATAAGAAAAACAGTGAAAACTAGTTTGTTTAGCAAGCGGCCAAAGGTCGTTGTGTGCATTCCGGCGGGCGTTACAGAGGTTGAAAAGCGTGCGGTTGAAGATGCAACGCGTCAGGCTGGGGCAAAGGAAGTTGAGCTGATTCAAGAACCGATGGCAGCTGCTATTGGTGCTGGGTTGCCTGTTGCTGAGCCTACTGGTAGTATGGTTGTTGACATTGGCGGCGGTACTTCGGAAATTGCGGTTATTTCTTTGGGGGATATTGTTACGTCGCAGTCAGTGCGCGTGGCGGGCAATCGGTTCGACGAGGCGATTGTGGCTTATATTAAAAAGAAGTATAATTTGCTAATTGGCGAGCGCACGGCGGAGAACATTAAGATCCAGATTGGGTCGGCATTTAGCTACGAAAACGAAAGCTCTATGGAGATTAAAGGCAGAAATTTGATGGATGGATTGCCAAAGCATATTGAGATTACGGCAGAAGAAGTGCGGGAGGCTTTGTTTGAGCCACTGACAGCCATTATTGATGCTATTAAGAGCACGCTTGAAAAGACTCCGCCGGAGCTTTCGGCTGACATTATTGACCATGGGATTATGCTGACAGGTGGCGGCGCTTTGCTTCGCGGATTGGACCAGCTGATCTCGCAAGAAACGAGGATGGTTGTGCATGTGGCAGAACGTCCGCTTGACTGCGTGGCAGATGGCACGGGCAAACGTCTGGAGCTTGTTATGCCGAGGAGTTATTATCGGCGGAAAAGGCCATAATTTTGTTTTGCTTGATTTATTTTTATCTTTTTTGTGGGCGGGGATCAGTTTTGAGGGGTCTCCGCCTGATTAATGGCAAGATTTTTATAATTTGAGGCGGATTTTTGCAAGGGGGCGGTGGCGTTGGATTTTAAGAGATTTTTTAAAAGCAATGGGTTCAAGCTTTTTGTTGCGTGCTGCTTTATTGCTGCGGGAATTTCCATTTTGACCTTTGTGCCGGGTGCGAACTTTATTCCTAAATTTGTTGACTGTATTGTAACGCCCATGCAGATGGTGTCGAACGACCTTACCGACGCGGCGGCCTCTGTTTTGCCTAAAAATCAAAAATCTGTTGATGAATATGAAAAAGAGATAAAAAATTTAAAAACCGAGCTTGTCCGTATGCGGGCGATTTTGGTGGATTATTATGACGTGAAGCGCGAAAATGCTCAGTATTTGAAGTTTTATGGCTTTAAGAAGCAGAATAAATCGCTAAAATTTAAGACTGCAGAGGTTATTGCGCGGGATCCGAATGATTTGTTTTATGGCTTTACTTTGGATAAAGGCAGCAGTGACGGCGTTTGCGAAAACGACCCGGTAATTACCGAAAATGGGCTTATTGGGCGGGTTTCTGCGGTAAGGGAGCACTCTTGCCGGGTTAAGACGATTTTGTCGCCGGAGTATAAGATGGGTGCGATTGATGCGGCAACTGGCGACAGTGGCGTTGTGACGGGCAAAAAGTCGTTGGCCGATAACAACCAGACCGCTTTGATGTATATTTCGGCGCAGAATAAAATTAAACCTGACGACATTATAGTCACGACGGGGCTTGGAGGCATTTGCCCCAAGGGGCTGCCTATTGGTAAGGTGGTGGAGACCAAAAACGATGATTATGATTCCTCTTTTTATGCGGTGATTGTGCCGTTTGACGACGTTAAAAATGTTATTGACGTGTTTGTTTTGACGGATTTTAGCGGCAAGGGAGAGATCGCCGCAGAGCTGATGCCAAAGGTGGCGAAAAATTGAGGCATTTATTTTAGCGTAAAAAGGAGGGGCCTGATGCGGATTGCTTACAAATGCGCGCGATTTTTTGCGTATGTTATTGAGATTTTGATGGTTTATATTTTGGAGCAGACGCCAAATTTGGTTCCGAGTGTATATGGCGTGAGGCCTATAATTTTGGTGCCGGTTGCCGTTATGATTGCGCTGTTTGAAGGTCACACGGTTGGCGCTGTGTTTGGATTTTTCATTGGGTTGCTTTTGGACGTTGGTGCAACGGGCGGTATTGGGTTTTATTCGATTGCAACGACTTGTTTGGGATTTTTGGTTGGAAACTTTGCGCAAAAAATCATAAAGTTCAATTTGATTACTTCGGTTGCGGTGGCGATTGCCTTTATTTTCGCTTTTTATGCCGTACATTTTTTGGCTGAATTCTTATTTTGCGGCTATGCGGACAGATTTTATGCGCTTGTTAACCACTATTTGATAGCGGCCCTGTACACGGCGGCGATGTCGCCTCTCATATATTTTTTTACCAAAGGGTTTGCCGTCAACATAAACTACGAGGACTGAACCGTCTGGATGGCTTGTACATGCCAAAGTTCAGCATACGCTTTGCACATTTGTCGGGCGAGTGTTCATTATTTGCGAAGTTTTTTCATATAGATTACAAAAATGATTGCTCTTAAACGTAATGCTTGTGCGCGTGAACACCGAGAAGGGCGGACTTTTGCGTATGTATGTGAACTTTAGAATAAGAAAGCCAGTGCTTGCTCTCCTAGTGGCAGCCGCATTTATCTTGGTATGGCTGCCTTTGAGCTACGGCACGAACATGATTTTCTCGTCTGTTTCGGAGTCGGCGGACAGCGTGAGGCTGCCGATACTCATGTATCATTCGATACTAAAGACGAACCGCTCGAAGGGCAAATTTGTTATAACTCCAGATGTATTCGAGGGCGACTTAAAGTATATAAAGGAAAACGGCTACACTACGATAGTTATGCAGGATTTGATCGACTACGTCTATGAGAACAAAGACTTGCCCGAAAAGCCGATAATGCTGACATTTGACGACGGGTATTATAACAATTATTTGTATGCGTTTCCGCTTTTGAAGAGGTATGAGTGCAAGATGGTGCTGTCTCCGATTGGCAAGCAGACCGATGTTTACAGCGAGAACAAGGACAAAAACCCAAATTATGCGCATTGTTCGTGGGATGAGCTGAAGGAGATGCAGGATTCGGGCTTGGTTGAGATTCAGAATCATTCTTATAACATGCACACGATTACAAGAAAGCGCCGCGGGACCAAGAAGAATCGGAGTGAGAGCTTTGAGCATTATCAAAATTCCCTCTGTAGCGATATCGACTTGATGCAAAACAGAGTTGCCGATTTTTTGGGAACGACGCCGACGACTTTTGTGTTTCCGTTTGGCGCGGTAAGTAAGTGCTCTTTGGATATCTTGCATCAGATGGGCTTTAAGGCGACTTTGAGCTGTGAGGGCAAGATAAATAAGCTCACCAAAACGCCAGAGGGCCTGTATGGCCTTTACCGGATTTTGCGTCCGCCTAGTACGTCTAGCGAGGCTTTCTTCAAAAATAAAATTGAAAAATAGCAGGATATATTCAGCTTTGAGTCGAGCGGTGGCGGCATTAATTTGTAGACACAGAAGATTTAATCGGCTATAATTATAAAGTGTCTGGCCAAAACTTAAATTTATTGAGGCCAGACGGAGAGCAGAGACATTGAGGGAATCGGGAATAATGAATTTTAAATGCAAAAACTTGTTGGAGTGCGCTTTGGCGGCGGTGGTTGCCTTTTTTGCGCTCTATTGTGGATATATATTTTTTTTGAAAAAGGCGTACCCTGTGCGATATTATGACTATGTTAGCGAGAATTCCGAGAGATTTAACGTTGAAAAAGAGCTGATTTTGGCTATAATTAAGTCAGAGAGCAATTTTCGGCAGGATGCAGAGTCCAAAGCCGGCGCCATTGGGTTAATGCAGATTATGCCGGAGACTTTTGAATGGCTGCAGACTTACAAATTGGTGACGCTTTTAGACGTTGGCGATCTTAAGGACCCGCAAACAAACATCAAATATGGCGCCTACCTTTTATCGATCCTGAAAAAGAGGTATAATACTATTGTAGAGGTGGTTTGCGCGTATAATGCGGGCATCGGCACGGTGGACAAATGGCTTCGGGACGAGCGATACTCTGCCGATGGCAAGACTTTGCAGAAAATCCCGTTTCCAGATACATCCATATACGTCGAGAATGTGCTGGAGAGCCGCAGAATGTACAAAAATTTGTATTTTAACTAAATTTGAAAGGATGGTTTTTATGCTTAGCAGCGAGAGTAAGTCGAAAAGAGAGCCGAAGACAGAGGCCGAGAAGCTGAAAGAGAGCTTGTTTATGGAGAAGAAAAACGGGGCATCAAGGCTGACTGGCGCGCAGATAAAGGCAGCTGATGACTTTTGCGAAGGCTATAAGGCTTTTTTGGACAACGCGAAGACAGAGCGCGAGGCGACTAGTTATGCGGTTAAGATGGCGAAAAAGGCGGGCTTTAGCAAATTTGAAGCTGGCAAAGACTATAAATCTGGTGACAAGATTTATTATGTTAACAAGAAAAAGTCAGTGATAGTCGCGATAATCGGCAAAGAGGGCGTAAAAAATGGCGCCCAGATTGCTGCTGCGCATATTGATTCGCCAAGATTAGACATAAAGCCCAACCCGCTGTACGAAGCAAGCGATTTGGCGATGCTAAAGACGCACTATTATGGGGGCATCAAAAAATATCAGTGGACGGCGATGCCGCTTGCGCTGCATGGAAAGATCGTGAAGAAAGACGGAACCTCGGTTGACGTGAGGATTGGCGAAGATAAGGATGACCCGGTTTTCTGCGTTACAGATTTACTGCCGCATTTGGCTAAGGAGCAAGTCGCAAAACCGCTGCACAAGGCCATCGATGCAGAAAACTTGAATATATTGGTGGGCAGCAGACCTTTTAGGGCCGAAAAAGGCGCCGAACTGGTAAAGCTGAACATAATGAAAATTCTTAATGATAAGTATGGCGTGGTGGAGTCGGACTTTTTGTCGGCTGAACTTGAGATGGTGCCGGCGTTTAAGGCTAAAGACATCGGTTTGGACCGCAGCATGGTGGGCGCGTATGGGCATGATGACCGAGTTTGTGCGTATCCTTCGTTAATGGCGGTGCTGGACTATAAAGGTGTGCCCCAAAACACCGTGATGACGGTCTTAGCGGACAAAGAAGAGACTGGCAGCGACGGTAACACCGGGATGAAGTCGGCGTTTTTTATGTACTTTGTTGCGGACCTCGCCAAGATGGACAAGGTTGACTACAAGCATGTTTTGATGAAGTCGCAGTGCCTTTCGGCCGACGTTAACGCGGCGTTTGACCCGGCCTATAGTGCGGTGTATGACCCTGCCAACAGCTGCTATATCAACAATGGCGTCGTCATTACGAAGTACACTGGTAGCGGTGGCAAGTTTGGAACTTCGGATGCTTCTGCGGAGTTTATGGGTTATGTACGCAATTTTCTGGAAAAGAATAAAATTCTGTGGCAGACGGGCGAGCTCGGCAAGGTAGACATCGGTGGCGGCGGAACCATTGCCAAATACATTGCGAATTTGGGCGTGGACGTAGTCGATTTGGGCGTTCCGGTGCTTTCTATGCACGCGCCGTTTGAGGTTGTCTCGAAGATAGACGTGTTTATGGCGTACAAGGCGATTACCGCGTTTTTTAATACGGACATTGAGTGAGATGACAGGGTTCGTCGGGCACAGATAAAATTTAATATTAACTTTGCTTATAATAAGATCCCTTTTGTTTGATGATGATTCAAGCGGAAGGGGATTTTTTATGCCTAAAATTCCCAAATGAAACGTTTTTTTGATAAGGCAAATTTTTAGATCTTTATGGCTGTATGGTGAAAAGGCTAGCGCGCACTCAAATATTATACAAATTTAAAATATAATTACATAAAATTTACTAAATTATTGACAAAAAATAAATAAAATGATATAATATAGCCCTAAAAGTTAATTTTTATATTATATATTTTGTTTATTTTTACAAAATGCCATAAAAATGGAAATTGAAAGGAGGTGGTTTTTTTGAGGTGGAATGATTTGAACTGAAGGCAGCCGTAAGGAAAGGGATGATTTTATATGAGATGTTTAAAAAAGGTATTTTCATTTTTTTTGAGTATGATGTTAATTTTTGGTATATCAGGTAGCCCTTGTTCGGCTTTTGACGGTCCAACTCATGTATATGTTACACAGAGGGGACTTGAGATTTTGACTGACGTTTTTGGCGAAGAACTCTTGGACATTTTTACAGAAGAGGATAGAAGGATAATTTTAATTTATTGCGTAAAGCCAGACGAGGATGAAATTGAGGGAGCATATAAATATCATTTTTATAACCCGGTAACAGAGCTAAACTTTATGGGTGAGAATGATTCTGCGTTAACAAGATGTGCTGATCATTTTAATCGTGCATTACATTACATGAAACTATATTATCAAGCAATGGCCAATGGAAATTTGGAAAAAGCCAGAGCATATCGGAGAAGAGCCATGGAAGAGCTTGGTAGAGCTTTACACTTTTTAGGAGATCTTAATACCCCGGTACATACGAATAACCAAACTTTACTGGATACAGGATTTAACTTCTTCTTCCATGTAAGTTTTGAGAATACTTGCAAAAGTGTGCAAGACAGAGTAAGACCCTCGATGCAACTAGGAGAATTTCGTTATTATGAGGTCAACAGCGTAGAAACGATAGCAATTTGTTCTGCACTTTTAGCGGACGACAACCTTTATGCTTTATTTGAAAAATTATTGACAAAAGAGCAAGTGGCAGAAAATTCCGTTAAAAATGCACAAAAGGCGATTGCAGGCCTTCTTTATAAATTTTATTTGATGGCGAACAAAGATAACGCAATACATGTTTGATAAAAAGGAAGAAGGGGAATTTTATGAATATTAAAAGGATACTATCTTGTTTTATGGCACTTTCACTTTTTTTAACCGGACCAACAATTGGCACAGAAACGGCATTTGCACATGATTTTCTTAACGACGGTGTGCTAGAGCCGGAACCTGATGTATCGGATATGATAAAATTGGCGACAGAACCGTTAGAAATGAGCAAGCAAGAGCCAATGATTCATTTAAAAAAATTTATGCCAGATGATGATGAAAATATTATTATTACTCCAGATGTATCGAACCCAGAACCGGACACAGCGGACTTGATAAAAATGCTAGTAACAGACACGTTAGAAGAAAATAAACAGAGTAAAGTTTCAAGACAAAATGCCAAAAACGGTTGGGAAGTAATTCATAAGAAGGACTTTTTAACCGAAGACGGAATAAAATGTGTGTGTGACACAAGCATTAGTGAGCCTATTTCAAATGGCTTTAATGAGAACGGACGAGAAATTTTTCGTAAAAAAGTAGAGGCAAGGACAGACTTTTACTTTGAAGAGACCGGTGAGCATTTGTGTAGCCTTTTTATTGCATTCTATTTTGTGTATGATGGTGAAAATGCAGGAGTTGAAGACAACAAATTGATGAAAGAAGAAGCTCATATATATAACGATGATTGGAAAATACCGTCAAATGAGGGAATATATGAGGCTCCGGGGCAGTGCATAGTAACACTTTTTTGTCACTTAAATGATAAAAGAATAAGAGTGCGTACGGATGAATTTCATGTAGATATTATATGCTATGCAAACGGAGAAATTGTTTTCAGAAATATTACAAGAGGCCCAAAAGAAGAACTGGATAGAGACGGCTTAAAGTTTACGGATTTAGGATTAAAAACTGAGCAGGTAAGACATAACTTGGTTAGAGAGGTTCAGGATACTAACATAGAACAAATTAGAGACTTAGAAAATGACGCAACCGATTTGTATAGGTATGTTAGAAGATACCTGGACATAGTATATAAAGATAATGACGGCAATATAGTTGCGTATGTAATAATGCATGCAACTTTTAGATATAATATAGAGACTCACGAAGTAAAATGCTTGGGTACGCATAGCATGGTGCCGCAAGGAGAAGCAGATGCGTCGTCGAGAACAGGTAACGAAACCAGAACATACGGCGGGGCATATGGAGAAGTAAATTTAAAATACTTAACAAGCAAAGGTAGAGAAAAGAAATTTGAAGATAAAATAGTCGTGAAGTGTGACCCGAGAGGTAGTATACTGTCTGCGTTTATAAAGAAATAATGCCGTTTTAAAATTATGGTTGATTTTAGAATTGTAAAAGTTTATCATAATTGTATGGCGGTCGAAGACATGTTGTTAGTAAAGTAGCGGAGGAAGATTATGCACTGCAAAAATTGTAACACAGAAAATATGGATGGTGTGAATTTTTGCTATAATTGCGGCAAAAAGCTTGGTAACATTGAAAGTAACAACAAATTCTCTTTAAAGGGCTTTGTTTATAAAAACATCGTTTTGTCGCAGCAAAGGCACCGGAACATATTTATTTTGTCATCGATTTTAGTTTTGTGCAGTGCATTATCTGTCCCGCTTTGTAAGGGGCTTTTGGACTCTTTTAATATTGCTATGGACCTTGTTCGGATGAGCATGAGCCAACAAGTTGCTAAATATGCTTTGAAAAGTCAGACAGAACTCTTTTTTAGAGACGTCTTTTTAAGAATTATATTAATTACGTTTTTTTGGAGTATACTAGTTTTAACCTTGATAATTTTGCTTTATGGCGTGGTATTGCTAAAAAAACAAGGCAGGAAAAGTAAAAATATGTATTGAGTTTTTTTGGCTTTTGTTTTATTATAATTTTAAGTATTAAGTAGTTTTTTGGAGGATGCGCTTATGGACTTTCTTAGAAATTTAGGAGAAACGTTTAACGAGGCAATCGATTTTGTGGTGGAAAAAAATAAAAAATTTAGCAAAGTTACATCGCTAAAAAAACAGATAAAAAAAGAAGCCAACAGTGTGGTAAAATCATATATCACGCTGGGGAAGCATTATTATAATGAGCTGCGTGATGTGCCAAATCGCGATATGCAGAAGGTTTGTGACTCTATTGACAGCGCTAAAAAAGAGATTCGCCGCTTGAAGGATAAATTAGAGGAAGTAAAAAATGAAGTTAATTTATCGGAGTTCGAGGAGCTCATAACAAGGGATGAGCCAATTGAAATTGAGGTTATTTCTACGACTAAAGGCACAGAAAGCGCTGATTTCTCAGAACTAGGTGAAGATGGCGATGATGATAGTGGCCTAAGTTCGGGCAAGAAAAAAGATAATAAAAGCAAAGAAAAATAAAAACATAACTGTAAATAAAAGAAGAAGTCACTGTGCACTTTAGGTGTGAGAGTGGCTTCTTTTATTGCCTTTTTATGTTGAGAGATTTTTTTATCTCGCTAATAAATTTTCCGCTTTTAATCATGTCGCCGTCGATGACACAGATGCCCATATCGTGCGCGCGGGTGTAGGTATAGGAGCGCTGCTTGTTGACTTTGCTGACGAAAACGAGTGCGCTTTTAGAGTTATTGCCGCCAAAATAGGAGGGATACATGCTAAGTTCACGCAGGGCGTCGGCCGAGGGCTCTGAGAGCTTGCAAGATATAAAATATGGGTGAATGCCGTAGAAGAAGGTCAGATCTATTTCGTTGACGATTTCCATAAGCTTATTTTTGTTGTTATTCCACTCAAACTTCACGCTCATGCGCACGTCGTGAAACAGCCGCTCGCGCTTTAGGTTGATGTAACAAAAAAGCTCCAGCCAGATGCCAAAGTCCGACAGATATGACTTAATCTTCTTGTCGTGATAGAAAAAAGAAATCTCAGAAGAACTCGTGTTAAGCTTGTAAATAAGATTTAGCTCCTGCGCCACTTTAAGCAGCTTGAACCGGTTTAAAGAGACCTCCATTTTGCCTTTAGAGATCTGCTTGGGCGCCTTAAAAAACAGATTATTGTACCCTTGCGAAAAGTTGGTATTGCCGCTTTGCAAGTAGAGGCAAGTCTTTTTCCAGAGTTCGATATCGTCAAAAACAGCCACGCAAAATTTTAGTATCCGGTCAAAATTGTCACAAGCGGGGCTAGCGTGATTATAACCGGTGATTTGTGCACCGTGCAGGGCGAAAATGTTTTCTATATTGAGTTTTGGCATCACAAAATTTTTCTCGAGCGACTTGCATCCAAAAACATTTATGAGCCGCTCGCCCAAAACGTCCAGCTTAAAAATCGGCGTAAAAGTTTTTCTGCAGGCCTGATAAGCCCCAATCGCACCAAACTCGCCAGCGCCGGTGATATCGAAAAAGCAAGAGGGATTTTTGTGAATAACAGAAACGCAAGTTTTGGAGATATGCTCGATGTCAAGCCCGTTGTAGCCCTTATATTCAAAAATAATGCTCGGAAAGCGCGATACACAGACGTTCTTTATATACTCAAGATTCTTAACGCTAGTGTACTTGTAGTCGTAAAGAATCACCACGTTTTTGGGGTGAAAGGCAAATATCGGCAGCAGATTGTTAATCACCTCGCTGTCGTAAAGAATCGCAAGACATTCCATGCAGGTTCACCTCCATACCGCATAACTAGCCAATTGAGCGCAAAAAAGACCTATTTTTGCATAAGTTTGCTCATCAAAAACAGGTCAATAACGTCTTGGTCGCCGTCACCATTTATATTCGCCGCTTGCAAAAATTCTCCACTTAGTTCAGTCTTACCCAACAGATAATTTTCAAAAGCAGAAATATCGCGAGAGTTCAAAGTCCCCGTGCCAGTAACGTCGCCCTTAACAATCAGCTTAAACGAGATCTTTTCGGCGCCATCTCGTATAAAAGAGACAACGTAGCCAGTAGCGATTTTGGTAGAGTTCCCGGTTTTGAGGTTCCCGTTAGAATCCTTAAGGGCCAGGCTGTAGCCATTAAAAATGAGGTTGTTTTTAAACGCCGCAAAAGTAGTCCCCGGCTCAATGCCAGTAATAGTGTGATTTTGGATGTCAACAGTATAAATATCGCTAGTTATAGCGTCATCGTCGGCACCAGGCGGCGGATTATTATTATCTCCACCCTCGCCAGAACTACCGTCACCAGGGTTGCTGGGCTTGGCAGGAGTTACCTCTTCGATGTCGGCCTCCTTTAGCAAAGCGATATGCTTATTACCGTCGGTGCCCGCGCCAGTAACAGCGATAATTTTGTCGCCAGATTTAGAAATGGCCAAAACATTCTCAGTCAGCTCAATTTTGCCAGTCACAGTGCCGTCCGAGCAACGAATCCGCGAGATCACCTTATCCTCAGTTTTAATTAAAATCGACGCATCGTCAAAACCGGCAACCACACAGTTTGGAAAGTCCTTTATTTCTGCAGCAATTTCAACTTCGGAGTCGGACTTAAAGCTATCTTTATTAAGAGTAATTATCCGTCTGTCGTCGGGCGTCACAAAGATATTATCGGTTACAAATTTCAAATTTGAAACGTTTATAGTATTTTCAGGGACTTCGAATGTGTGTTTTTTACTATCAACTTTACAACGCACCAGATCGTTAGAGCTATTCAAGGCATACAGATATTTTTTGGAGACGTCCGTAAAAATCGAGTGAAAGGCTTTGTTATCGTAAGTTAATCCAGCCGTGTCCAACTGCTCAAAATTAGAATCATAGCCAGAGATAGGCGATTTTTCGTTACTATTATTTACAAAAAAGATAAAATTATCGTACACAGCTATTTTAAGAGGCGAATCAATGATTATATTGCCCAAGTTTAAAGTGCCGGAACTATCACACTGGCAATTTTCAAGGTCAATAGAGATTTTTTTAGCAACCGTTTTATCTGCGTCTAGGTAAGTAAAGAAAACACAATTTTCTAAACCTAATAAAAGATCTTTATAACAGTTCGCAGTAGTGTACTTGTAGTCGATGTTTTCGGTTACGATAAAATGAGAGTAGTTGATGTGTTTAAGAGAAGGCACGCCGTTGGCTGCGCTTAAATAAGCTATAGTGCTTTGCTGACTGATGTTATCATAACTTGTGATAACAAAGTTGCCCTTGCCGTCCGGCAAAACGTCGAACCCGTCAGGAAGCATCACCCCAGCGGCAACTTCCAGCGTATCAACCGCATGAACGGTTAAATTGCTAAAATTTGCAATAAGCAAGAATATAAATATCAAAGAAAAGGCGATGCCGGCCGCTACATTCCTAGTTTTAGACATATTATCACCTAAAAAATATATTTAATTTTATTTTAGCATGTTGCATTAAATTTTTCAACAAAAAAGATTAAGTATATGCAAAAACGCAAAAACAAATTCAAAAAAGTCTAATTGAGCATTAAGTTAGATCTCAACAACGTTAAAACCCGCAGCACGAAGGAGTCGATTATAAACCGCAAGGCCAATTCCGCTTTGTGACGGGCATCGGGCGTAGACGGTATCAACGTTTTCGATTTTATCTATCGACCGTAAAGCGTCAAACAGCTTTTCCGCCTGCAAATTAGGGTCAGATTCCTTGCCGTAGGATATCGCAGGCACATTCAAATAGGGAACGTCCTCATCATAGCAAAGCGCCGCGACATTTTTGCCCGAGCGAATATTGTTTATGTAGTCGATATATGCTTCACGGCCGCATTTTAGAATGATGACCTTAGCCTTTGGTGCATAATGCCTGTATTTTGTGCCGGGAGAAATCGGACGAACGCCTTCACCAAGCGGATTCAAAACAGCGTCATCAATTTCTACGTTGCCCAATACTTGATTTAGCTGCTCAAACGTGACGGCACCGGGGCGCAAAATTTTAGGAACATCCTCACAAAGCGAGACAACAGTAGACTCGATCCCGACTTTACAGCTGCCGGCATCAACAATGGCATCAATTTTTCCCCCCAGATCCGCAATAACATGGGCGGCACTCGTAGGGCTAGGGCTGCCAGAAGTGTTTGCAGATGGCGCCACCAATGGGAATCCGGCTTCACGAATTATCTTGCGAGCGACCGGGTGACCAGGCAGCCGGACCGCGACAGAATCAAGCCCGCCGATAACTATTTTAGAGATAACGCCAGACTTTTTCAAAATAATTGTCAAAGGCCCAGGCCAAAACGCCTCGGCTAACTTTTGTGCTTCCGCCGTAAAATCTTGCACCAAATCATATATTTCATCGACGTTTGAGATGTGCACAATCAAAGGATTGTCGCTAGGACGGCCCTTGGCGATGAAAATTTTTTTAACAGCCGCGTCATCAAAGGCATTAGCGGCAAGTCCATAAACTGTCTCTGTTGGAATCGCCACAACGCCGCCAGCTTTTAATATTTTTGCCGCAGCAAGCGTGTTACCCTGCGACAATATCTGAGTTTTCATGCAAAAACACTTCTTATTCCTTATTTTCGATAGTACTTTCAAGCTTTGCCGCGCGGTCAGCCGTGATCAAAGCGTCAATAACCTCGTCAATATCGCCGTTTAGAATGTCCTCAAGCCGATACAAAGTCAGACCAATGCGGTGATCAGTCATTCGGCCCTGCGGATAATTATAAGTGCGGATACGTTCAGAACGGTCGCCGGTTCCAACCTGACTTTTCCTCTTCTGAGCCATTTCATCGGTCTGTTCCTGCATCTTAGCCTCCAAAAGCCGCGACTTCAAGACCTTCATAGCCTTATCCTTGTTCTTGTATTGGCTGCGCTCATCCTGGCACTCCACAACCACGCCCGTCGGAATGTGCGTAATCCGAATTGCAGACTCCGTTTTATTGATGTGCTGTCCGCCGGCACCGCTAGCGCGAAAGGTGTCTATCTGCAAGTCGGTAGGGTTAATCTCAATCTCAACATCCTCCGCCTCGGGCAAAACGGCCACAGTAACAGTGGAGGTATGGATGCGCCCCTGAGTTTCGGTTTCCGGCACGCGCTGAACACGATGCACGCCGCTCTCGTACTTTAAGCGAGAATAAGCGCCCTCGCCAGAAATCATAAAGCTAATCTCCTTGTAGCCGCCAAGCTCCGTCTCGTTCGCGTTCAAAATCTCAGTCTTCCAGCGCTTGCCTTCGGCATACATGCTGTACATCCGGAACAAAACGCCCGAAAACAAAGCAGCCTCTTCGCCGCCAGCTCCACCGCGAATCTCCACAATAACGTTACGGTCGTCGTTAGGATCTTTGGGTAATAGCAGAATCTTAAGTTCCTCAGATGTTTTCTCAATGACCTCGCGGGAGTTTTCGATCTCAACCTCAACCATCTCTTTAAAGTCCCTGTCAAGACCTCCACCATCCAAAAGCTGCCGAGCCTCCTCCAAGTCCAGCTTGGCCTTTTTATATTCCTCGTACTTCTCAACAATCGGTGTTAAATTTTTTTGCTCCTTCATCAAAGCCGTGTATTTTTCTTGGTCAGAAACAACGTTCGGGTCATACAGCAGCTCGTTTATCTCGTCGTACCGCGTTTTAAAAACCTCTAACTTATCGAACAAAACCCATGCACCTCGTTAAAATCAACTTTTGCCTCACTTTAATCAAAATTAATTATACCATTTTTGCGGTCCAAGATCAAATTAGAAAAAACGCCAAAAGGCATAAAAATACCAGCAAAATAAGAATCCTGCCGGCCTAATTTTTAATTATTCCCATCAATCTGCGCCATATGGCGAATAAGATCCAAAATTTTGTTGCTGTAGCCCCATTCGTTGTCGTACCAGGCAATCAGCTTGACGAAATGCTCATTCAGCATTAGCCCAGCCTTTGCATCAAAAATCGAGGTCCGAGAGTCACCGCAAAAGTCTGAAGAAACCACCAAATCCTCGGTGTAACCCAAAATCCCATTCATGTAAGTCTCGGAAGCATTTTTTATAACGCGGCAGATTTCATCGTAAGTCGCGGCTTTCTCGACCCTGCAGGTTAAGTCCACAACCGAAACGTCCAAAGTCGGGACCCGAAAAGCGACTCCAGTGAGCTTGCCAGCAAGCGCCGGGATGACCAAAGCGCAAGCCTTAGCCGCGCCAGTAGACGCCGGAATGATATTCCCAAAAGCAGCCCGACCACTGCGCCAATCCTTTTGAGAAGGCCCGTCAACAGTCTTCTGAGTGGCAGTCGCCGCATGAACAGTAGTCATTAAGCCCTCAACAATGCCAAAGTTGTCGTTAATAACCTTCGCAAGAGGCGCCAGGCAGTTGGTAGTGCACGAGGCATTAGATACAACATCCATGCTACGATCGTATTTTTCAAGGTTAACTCCGCAAACGAAGGTGGGAGTTTCGGCGTCTTTAGCCGGGGCAGAGATAACGACCTTCTTAGCGCCTGCGGCCAAATGCTGGCTAGCAAGGGCAGAAGTGCAAAAAACGCCGGTGGATTCAACAATATACTCAGATCCATCGGCTCCCCAAGGGATTTTCGCGGGCTCCTTAAAGGCATAAACATTAATAAATTTACCATTAACCGCAAGTTTGCCATTTTCAGCAAAAACATTGCCCGCAAAACGCCCATGAACAGTGTCATACTTAATCATGTACACCATGTAATCGAGGTCAATAAAGGGATCGTTTATCGCAACAACGTCAACAGCCTCGGGATGACTAATAGCAGCGCGAAACACCAACCGACCGATCCGGCCAAATCCGTTTATGCCAAGCTTTATCGCCATGCGAATGCCTCCCAAAAGTATAATTTATGCTATATTTTATGAAAAATCGAATTATAATTATGTCAGCATCGATGGGTAAGAGGCATTAATTCGACGTTCCTTCGCTAGAACCCAGATTTTTACTGGCATTTTCGTTTTTTATATCTTCAATTAACCTGTCGACTTTGGCCATTTCTTCGCGATTCTCAACCGTGCCAGTGCTAGCCGCGTCAGCTGTAGAAGCGGCAACCGCAACGTCCTCTTTTTTTCCTGCAACAGGGTTGACTTCGGCGCTACCCAGATTCTTGCCAACCTGAATGCTAAAGATGACGCACAGAATGTATAAAATCAAAGAGAACTCAGTAACGATATTGACGATCTCCGTCGGCGAAAAATCCCGGCCAAAGTCCACAGTAACTGCCCAAAAGTTTGTAATAGAGATGAGCATAAACAAAGCGGCAGAGAACCCAAAATAGAACAGCTTTTTGAAGGTGGCCGCATTAAACAGCGTGGCAAAAAGCCGAGCCTGACTGAACATAAAGAACAGCAAGAAGATCCTTGCAAGGGCGCTAGAAACGTGAATTACATTTGTCTGGATGGAGTTGTACTCAAAAAACAGCTTCAAAATCATAGCCAAAACCCATAGAGTCGGCATCAATGCAAGCAACTTGTTCTTTTCAAAATAATTTTTTTCTTTTATATAGCAAAGTCCGATCAAAACAAAGACGACCGCCGCCAAAACGCCGGTAATAATATAAAACAAATCTACCCAATCTTTTTCTACGGCCGACCAATAATATCTAAATTTTTCAAAAGAGTTCCACAAAGCAAGTGCAGCCGTTAAAATCGCAACGAACCCGGTTAAAAGATTTTTCTTAATCACAAAAACGTCCGGGGCATCTTTCGAAATATAACTTGCGACCATTATAATTCCAAAAGCGGCAGCCGCAATGATGAAGCAGACGATTTCAAAATTATCCCAATAAATTCTGACAGCGGGGTTGCCTATTGACAAAATCTGGTACACTCGCAAACCCAAAATGGAAATAAACGAAATGACAAAAGGAATCCAATTAAGCTTTAATTTCATATCCAATGCCTCCAAAAGTCTTTTTTTTATTTATTTTACCGCTAAAATAGCAATTTGTAAATAGGGCAGAGCCAAAAGTTTTATCATAAATCCTTAAAAAATATAATAAATTAAATAAAAAAGGATGATTTATTGCCATGAAACAAAAATTATTTTTTATGCTGAGTTTGCTATTTTTAATCTTCTTCATACCGCTGGCCATCACAATGAGGGGCTTGTCGGACATTAATTTTAAACTAAACTTTAAGCCACCAGAGCTAAGCCTAAACTCGCTAAAGGCAATGTGCAGCGAGCCGCCAAAAGAGGAGCCTCAAAAAGAAAATACGTTCAAATTGCTAGATCAAGCCACAGGTCAAGTGCTAGAATTACCCGCCAGGGAGTTCATCATAAGCACGGTGGCGACAGAAATGCCCGCAACATTTGAAGAGGAGGCACTAAAAGCCCAAGCCGTGGCGGCGTATACATATTTTAGCTTTTTAAAAGAAAAAAACGCGCAAAGCCCCGATCCCGGCTTAAAAGGGGCCGATTTTGCAATAGATTCGTCTAAAATGTACTATTATGCGTCAAAAGAGCAGCTGCAAGAGCGCTGGGGCAAGGATTTCGATTTTTATTACGATAAAATAAGCCAAGCTGTGGACGCAGTGAAGGGGCAAAGCCTGCGGCAAGACGATAAATACATAGAAGCGCTGTACCACTCGATATCGTCGGGGAACACCGAGAATATCGCAGACGTGTTTGGCGGCAGCTGCACATATCTAAGTGCCGTTGCAAGCCCTGGAGACTTGTTGGCGCCGGGCTATTTAAGTAAAAAAGAATTTTCTCTAGAAGAATTTAAAAACATAGCAAAGAACAAATGGCCAGATGTGTCTTTTAGCGAGGATCCGCAGACTTTTTTGCAAATAAAAAATCGAACCTCATCCGGCATGGTGCTAGAGGCAAAAGTAGGCTCAAAAAGCGCCACAGGTCGGGAGATTCGAGAAATATTTTCACTTAGGTCATCAAATTTTGAGGTAAGCATCCAAAACGACAAAATAGAGCTCACAACCAAGGGCTACGGCCACGGCGTAGGGATGAGTCAGTACGGAGCCCAAAGCATGGCCAAGCAGGGCTCGGACTATAAGCAAATCCTGCTCTGGTACTATCCAAACACGCAGCTAAGTGCGTAAAATTCGCAACACGATGCTATTTTTCCGAGAACATTTTCATTAAACTTTTTTGAGAATGCCCGTCACAAACGGCGACAACTTCGTCTCCAGAATAAATTTTCGTGTCACCTTGCGGAATGATCAGGCTTTCGTCCCTCAAAATAGAGATAATAAGCGAAGACTTCGGCAGCTCGATGTCCTTCAAAGAAGCGCCGTTTATCTTGGCGTCTTCCGGAATAACAATCTCGCAAATGGCGGCCCGGCCCCTATTAAGGCTCGTCACAAGGCGCATTTCGGCGCTCTCAACCTCTTGCTCAATCAGACGAGTAATGATCTCGGTGCTGCTCACGGCGTTGTCCATGCCGAGCTTTCGCAAAGCCTCCAAATTTCGGGGATTATTGGCCCGGGTTATGACTTTCTTCACCTGAAACCTCTTTTTGGCCAGCTGCGAGGCCACCAAATTATCCTGGTCGCTGCCCGTCACAGCAATAAAGCAGTCCGCCTTGTGGGTTCTAGCGTCGGCCAAAACCTTAATCTCAGTACCGTCGCCACAAACGACCTCAACGTCCAACACATCGGCCAAATGCATGCATTTTATCTTGTTTTTCTCGATCAGCTCGACCTCGTAATCCCGCTCAAGCATGTTTTGCGCCAAGTGGTATCCAAGCTTGCCGCCGCCCAATATAACAATTCTCATACAACCCGATAACAGCACTACAGCGAGGCTTTATCGATTTGCCCCCTTTTTCAAATTTTAGTCGCTTATGCGCGTCAGAATGATCTTGTCTTTCGGATTAAGCACGATTTTCTGCCGCCCGTCATAAAGATAAAGCTTTCCGTTTTCGCGCAAAACGCCCATAATAGTCTCAACCGCCTTCATCGGCACCGCATCAACAGTCCGGCCAACCAAGATAGGATCGACTTCCTTCACAATGATCCCAACCGTGTTGTCGCCGAAATGCAGCTGTTTCTCGGTGAATTCGTTAACCAAAGCCGAGTACAAAGCGCCGCAAGCCAAGTTTGTCTGACAAATTGTCTTTAACCCAAACTGATGAAAAACGTCTTCGCGCACAGGGTCGGTGATCCTCGCAACCACATTCTCGACATAAAAAAATTCCTTCACGATCTGCGAAACGGTTATGTTCAGATTATCGTCGGCGGTAACAACCGCAACAGCATCGCAACTTTCGACTCCGGCATTTCGCAAAACGTTCATATCCATGGGCATCCCAACCACAGTCATACCGTCAAAATCGTCATCCAGCTGCTCAAATGCGTCCTCATCGCGATCAACAATAGAAACGTCGTGCCCGTGGTAGCAGAGGGTGTTGGCGAGCCGCGCGCCTAGCTTCCCGCAGCCAATAACAAGGATATTCATAAAAAGCACCTCAAAAACATCACGCAAACCGTGATTTTTTCGTATTTTTTCTTCATTATAACCAATCGCGCTGGCAAAATCAAGAACTCACGATTTTTTGGCGATAACAACGCGATCGATGCCATTTAAGTCGCGAATAACCTCGATGCTATCTAGGCCCACCGCTTTAAACATGTCCGCAACAGCGAGAGCTTGGCCAATGCCAACTTCCACGCAGAGATATCCGCCCCGACGCAAAAACTTGGCCCAATTTTCAGCAATAGCGCGATAAAACATCAATCCGTCGGAGCCGCCATCTAAAGCCATTTGAGGTTCGTTTAAGACTTCCTTTTGCAAACTTTTTAGCTCAGAAGTCGCAATATATGGCGGATTCGAGACAATTATGTCAAATTCATTAAAATTAAATTTATCTGCATCCAAAAGCACGTCAAAGCGCAGCGGAGTGACGTTTTCGGCTGCATTTAAATTTATGTTTTCCTGCAAATATCTTAAAGCTACTTCAGAAAGCTCCACGGCGAAAACAGAAGCATCCACGCGGCGTTTGGCCAAAGTTATGGCGATGGGTCCTGGTCCGGCGCACAAATCCAAAATTTTTGGTTTTTTAACGTCTTCTATAAGCGCTAAAACTTCTGAAACCAAAACTTCTGTGTCGCCCCGCGGGATCAATACTCCTTCGCCGACCTTAAATTCGACTCCCATGAACTCCCACGCCCCGAGGATATATTGCAAAGGCCGTCTCTTTGCCCGCTGATGTATCAATTCAAAAAATCTAGCAGATTTTCTTTCATCTGCGATATCATTTCCGTGTAAAATCAAGCCCTGGCGGTCAAGACCGAAGCAAAACTTAAAGATGCACATAGCGTCAAAGGCAGGGGAGTCAACCTCAGCCTCGGTTAAAAGCCGTTTGCCTTGCAAATAGACTTGCGTTAACGTCATTTTTAGAGCCTTTCTTTTTTTGTTTAAAAATTTTTAACCCTCGCTCGTGGCTTTTGCAATGGGGATAGCGATCGTAACAACCGTGCCGACGTTTTCTTCGCTTGCAATATCCAAACTGCCAGAGTGCAGCTGAACGAGTTCATCAACCACCGCCAGGCCGATTCCAGAGCCTTTTTGAGCCGTGTTAGCCTTGTAAAATTTGCCCTTAACGTGGGGCAGGTGCTCCGCCGGGATGCCGCAGCCAGTGTCGCTGACCGAGATGTAAATGTACCCCGCGGCCTCCTTGACCTTCACGGCCACAGTGCCGCCGCTCGCAGTGTACTTAAGGGCGTTATCTATGACATTGATGAAGACTTGGCGCAGGCGGTTTTTGTCGCCCAAAACTGGTGATAATATCGGAGGTTCCGCATAGATAAGCTCCTTGCTTTCCGAAGCAGCGCGGTCTTTGAACATGTAAACAGCCTCACTGATTTCGGCCAAAATGTCAATACGCTCCAGAGAGAGAACCATTTTTCCGCATTGCAATCGAGAAAAATCCAAAAGTTCTTCCACCAAACCGCAGAGCCGTTCAGCTTCGTGGATTATAACTTTGAGGCCGCGCTTGTTCATTTCGGAGTCCGTTTCCTCGCCGAGCTCAATGGTCTCGGCCCAGCCCTTAATCGCCGTCAGAGGGGTGCGCAATTCGTGCGAAATAGACGAGATAAACTCATTCTTGACCTTCTCAGCCTCGCCCAGCTTGCGAGCCATATAATTCACAGTGTCGCAAAGCTCGCCAACTTCGTCATCGTAGGGTTTATCTATTCTTGCGTTAAAATCTCCAAGCGCAATTTTCCGCGCCGTTTTGCCAATTTCTCGAATCGGATTAACGATAGAGTTGATGAAATATGAGCTGGACATAATGACGAAAAGCAAGATCGCCAGCCCAATGGCCACGCAGCCAATTATCAGCCAGAAAATAGTGCTGTCAACAGACCGCAGCGACACAATATATCGAATGGAGCCGATGTATTCGCCGTCGGCCGTGTAAATAGCCTTCGTAGTGGCCATCACGTTTTCGCCAGAGGAATTTCGCCCCACAAAAAGCCCAATATGGCTCGCAGATTCCTGCGCCGTAGCGTAATCGGTCATCTCAAAATTGCTGGCAGGCAAAAAGCCCGTAGAGGTAAAAATGGGCTCGTTGCTGCTGTTAAAGGCCACGACCTCCATCAAATTTTTATCTTCGAAATCTGAAATATACATCTTGGCCTTGGTCACAAAATCCTTCTCCGAGTCCTCCCGATAGCCCGGAAAAACGTTCACAAGGCTAGTCACCTTAGCGCTAACAGCTTGCTGTACGCCGTTGTAGAAAAATTCATGAACGAAAACCGCCAGAACCAGCTCAATAGCGACCAAAGTGACCAAAATCATGCCCAGGCTATTAAGAAGCCACCGCTTGGTGATGCCCCGAACCAACATAAAACTCGCCTCTTTTCAAAAAAGACTATTCTCAAACTCCAGCGTAGTGCGATTTTAAGCCTCCCACTTGTAGCCAAGTCCCCATACCGTCAAGATGTGCCGCGGAAGTGAGGGCTCATCCTCAACCTTCATCCTCAGCCTGCGGATATTCACGTCAACGATTTTCTCCTCGCCAACGTAATCATCGCCCCAAACATGATTCAAAATGTCCGTCCGACTAAGCGCCGTGCTGGGGTTAGAGAAAAAATATTCCATAATCTGAAATTCAACCTGCGTCAACTCGACCAATTCTCCGCGCTTCAAGAGTGTTCGATTGCGCATATTCAAGATGAATTCGCCGGATTTCAGCTCTTCTTTAAACTTATTTTCAGCGCGCATCTGAGCCAAAGCCACTCGCCGATAAACCGCATCGATCCGAGCGACAAGCTCCGAGGGGCTAAAAGGTTTCGTAACGTAATCATCCGCGCCCGTCATCAAGCCAGTTATTTTGTCCATCTCCTGCGTCTTCGCCGTCAGCATGATTATCCCGATCTCGTTGTTCTGCTTCCGAAGCTCCTTGCACACCGAAATTCCGTCAATTCCCGGCATCATGATGTCGAGCACAGCGACGTCAAAAGTCGGATCAGCCTCATAAATCTGCAGCGCTTTCTCTCCGCAATCAGCCTCAGTCACGTCGTAGCCGGCTCTTTGCAAGTTAATAACCACAAATTCGCGAATTGCCGCCTCATCTTCCACAACCAAAATCTTCTTCATAAGCGTTAATCGGCACAAAAGCTCGCCGCGTGCCTATACCTCCCCGTAAAATTTAAATAGTTCTAAAATTATTTTTAATTTCTTCAGCTGGAATAGCCAATTCAGAGTCCTCAACCAAAGCGATCGACGCATAAATGCGGTTTCCTTCTTGGGTCAAAATCTGATATTCAGTCCTGTTCGGCAGTTCATCAAATTCTTTTTTAGAAAATACCGCAATGTTCAAGAATTCACGGTTCTTAACAACCTGACCGTCATGTTCGATGCGCTCAAAAATCCGCAACGTGCGCGAATTGTAGTCATAGCCGAACCGAACACTATAGTCGCCCAAGGTCGGCCGCTTCCATTTGCCGGGCACGACAAAAATATAGGAGTCCTTCTCGTTCATAATGAGGCTTTCGACGTAGTCGTTCTTGGCAGAAGCTGCATTGTGCCGGAACCAAGACAAAACATAGGTGAATTTCTCGTTAGAACCATCGGTCAAGTCAACTTTAGGAACCTCAATAATCCCGTCGTTATTGATGTCGCTAGAATGAACAACGCTATTTCTCAGGAATTCCGGGGAACTCAACTTCTGACTATCGTAAAAAGGCACCCTCAAGCGATTAGCAGCCTTGTCCCAATAGATAATCTCCGTCATAGTGCGGCCCTTGTCGGTAATAGCATCAATCACGGCGCCGAACTGCGAATCATCTATTTTGCCAAACTGCGCGTGAGTGTACTTAACAACCGTCGAGTCTATAAGCGCACTGCCCATCACTTTAAATTTTCGGCTTTCGGAGTCTAGCTTTAAAAGCCGAGCCCTGGCGGTTTTGTTGGCATCGTCGTCAGACTGAGTATCTTCGCGCTTGCTCACTGATAAAGTCAAAATCTCGGACCGACCATCGCCGTCAAAATCGCTCACAAGCATGTCGGAGTAAGTCTCCTCCGGCGTCAAATCGTTATAGTTGCCATTCTCATAAAGGATAACCGTAAGTTCCTTGCCGTAACTCGTGTAGCTGCTCCAGCCCAAAATAATGTCATCAATGCCGTCGCCGTTAATGTCGCCAAAGCAAACCTTGTCCAAATCGACACCCTTGGCATCGATAGTCTTGATAACCTTCCACGTGTTGCCAACTTTGTCGATAACCATTATATAAGATTGCGCATCCTGCGAGGCCAGCTGATAAACCGCAATCGCCTCGTCCTGAGAGTCACCGTCCAAGTCGTGCATAATGATAGCGGACTTAAAATCGCCGTTTTGCGGGTACTTAAAGATGATATCCTCGCCAACCGTGCGCTCAATAAGCGCCTGAATCTGCGCCATTTCGCCAGTGGCCTTGGGCGGATGCATCAGATTGCTGGTGTTAAAGCTGCTAAGAGAACACCCCGAAGTAAAAAGCATAATAAAAATTGGCAAAATCAAGATTTTTTTCATTTTATTAGCTCCTTTTTGTTGTCTGTTCGCCGTGACGTAGCCGCGCGATCAAGAATTTTATTTTTTTGCCCATCTCGCAAAACATTTTTTCGTGCTCTGTCGAAATATTCTCGTCAAACCCGGAGTTTAACAAATCTTCGGTCACATAAATTATCTCAAACCCGGACTCATTAAAATAAGTGATGCTCTCGTAAAAAAGGCCATCGTCATCGGTCTTGAAGTAAATTTCGCCACCCGACGCCAAAAATTTTTTATACTTTTCAAGCTGCCGCGGATGCGTTAACCGGCGTTTTTTGTGCCTCGGCTTTGGCCAAGGGTTGCAAAAATTTATGTAAACCCGCGAGATTACGTCACTTTCGCTAAGGATATCGTCTATGCGCTCGATGTTTTGCGCGGTTAAAAAAAGATTATCAATCGGTCGGCCTAGCGCAGAGTATTGCCGCTCAACATTTCTTTTCGCAAGAGCCAAAACCTCGCTTTTTATGTCGACTGCAATAAAGTTTTTGTCCAAGCTTTTGCTAGCGATTTCTGCGATAAAAGAGCCCTTCCCGCACCCTAGCTCTAAGTAAATCGGCTGATTCTTGCCAAAAAGATTATGCCAGTTGCCCTTATTTAGCGTGGGGTCGTCAACAAAAAACTCGCAAGCCGCAAGCTCTGGCCTGGCCCAAGGCTTTCTTCTTATTCTCATTGTATAAAGGTCACTATAAAGAGGCTCGCGGCCCCCGTTTGCCTCCTTTTTCAATCGTTAAATTTTATTATATCATAAAAGCGCGCAAATTAATATCCCCAAATTTTCGCAGTCGTGAGGGCGATTCCGACGCGGATTAAACAAAATTGCCCAGCAAAACTCAAGCTAACACGCGTGCTTGACAGTGTGCGTAAAATTTGATAAAATAATATCATAAATTTATTTTTGTTGCGGGGCGCAAAAAGGGAGAAATAAAGCGTTATGAAGTTTATAAACATCGGGTTTGGCAATATGGTGTCATCCACGAGGATTGTTAGCATCGTGTGTCCGGACGCGGCGCCGATAAAGCGGGCTGTTAGCGAGGCGAGAAATAAAAATGAGCTAATAGATGCGACTTGTGGTAGGCGGACGAGGGCTGTCATTGTGACGGATTGCGAGCTTATGATTCTTTCGGCTCTGCATCCAGAGACGATTGTTAATAGGCTAAAAGGTGGATGTTCTCAAAGCGGCGGGGAGGAACCAGATCTGTATGAGTAATAACGGCTTGCTGATCGTTTTGTCGGGGCCTTCTGGTTCGGGAAAGGACACCGTGCTTGAAAAACTCCTTAAGCTTGATGATAACATCGTGAAGTCGGTCTCTGCAACAACGAGGCCTGCTAGGGATGGCGAAGTTGACGGGAAGGATTACTTTTTTGTTTCGGAGGAGGCCTTCTGCGACGCGATATCGAACAAAACTTTGCTGGAACATGCCAAGTATTGCGATAATTACTATGGAACGTCAAAAAAGGTGGTCGAAAAACTGCTAAACAGCGGGAAAGACGTTGTGTTAAAGATAGAGACAGAGGGCGCCAGGCAGATAAAAGAAAGGTGCGAGGACTCGCTGAGGATATTTATATTGCCGACTTCTATGAAAGTTCTAGCGGATAGGTTGTTTAATCGCGGCACAGAAGACAAAAAAAGCTTGGAAAGCCGCTTGGCAAGGGCTGTGGATGAGATTGCATATTCGTTGGACTACGATTATATCGTTATAAATGACGACGCGGATAAATGCGCGCGGAATATTTATTCTATTATAAATGCCGAAAAATTCAGGGTTTGCAGGATGAAAAATATTGTTAATGAGGTGTTGAACAATGCAAAAACCATCGATCGATGAGATGTTGTCGGGGAAAAAGAGCAAGTATGCGTTGGTAATTGGCGTGGCTAAGCGCGCGAGGGAGATTACCAGAGAGGCCGAGCAAAATGGAGAGCCGCTGGTGGAAAAGCCGGTAAACCTCGCAATACGGGACTTTAAGGCGCATAAATACGAAATTTTTGAACCGGATATTAACGATTAGGCCGGCAAAATCATGGCTAAGGCCGAAAAATGCTGGGTTTGAGGAAGTTTTATGTCACAAAAATTCATTGTAAAAGTTGCGGTTGAGCATATTGTTTATCGGCTGGATAAGCTTTATGACTACGTGCTGCCAAGGGAGCTCGCTGAGGAAGTGGCTTTGGGCTGCAGAGTGCTGGTTCCTTTTGGAGTGGGCAATAAAAAGCGCCAAGGAATCGTGTTGCAAAGTGAGGTTATATCGGATGAAGCTGATGGAGCTGGGGCTAAATTAAAGGAAGTTTTTGCGGTGCTAGATGAGGCGCCGCTTTTGAATGATGAAATGTTAAAACTTGCCCAGTTTATGAAGCAGAAATATTTTTGCACGATTTTTGACGCCGTAAAATTGATGATTCCAGCTGGGATGAGCTTTAAGCTACATGAGAAGTTTAGGCTTTGCGATGGATTTAATGAATCTCAAGTTCGTGATTGCACCGCTTTGGAGAGAGATTTGGTAACTTACTTAGAAGCTGCGACGGGATGGGTTGCTAAGGAAACGTTGATTGCGCGGTTTGGTGTGAATGCTTTAGATTGCTTGAAAAGCTTAGAAAATACGGGCGTGATTCAAAAAAAAGAGGCTAAAAAAAGGGCAGTGACTGATGCTACGGTGAAGATGGTTTGGTTAAAGACAGGAGTGCTGCGAGATAACATTAAACTCACCCCCAAGCAAAAAATTGTCTTTGACGTTTTGAAGCAAAATTTGAGTGGAATTTCTTTTAAAGAAATTTTGTATTTAACTGGCGTTGGCGCCGCTGTTGTGGACAATTTGGTAAAAAAAAACATCGCAGAATATTTTGACGATAAGGTTTACAGAGACCCCTATAAAAACGTGAAGTTTTCGGGATTTTCAAGGGATGCGACGTTAACAAAAGAGCAGACTGACGCTTACAAATCTATTTATGAACTTTATAAAGCACATGAATACAAGGTTTCGCTGCTTTATGGAGTTACTGGAAGTGGAAAAACTTCTGTGTTCATGCGGTTGATAGAAAATGTTATTGCAGATGGAAAAAATGTCATCGTTATGGTGCCGGAGATTGCGCTGACAGCGCAGATGGTGGCCATTTTTAAAGGCAGATTTTTGGGTAAAGTTGCGGTTTTTCATAGCGGGTTGTCAGTATCGGAGCGGCTTGACGAATATCGTCGGGTTAAGGATGGCTTGGTTAACGTGGTTGTGGGGACTCGGTCGGCTGTCTTTGCGCCATTTGAAGAGGTTGGGCTTGTTATTATGGATGAGGAACAGGAGCCCAGCTACAAATCGGAGGCCACACCTCGCTTTCACGCTAGAGAAATCGCTAAATTTAGATGTTGCTACCATAAGTGTTTGTTGCTGCTGTCCTCTGCCACGCCGTCGGTCGAAAGCTTTTTTTTCGCAGAGCAGAATGTTTATAACATGAATGTTTTGAAAAAACGCTACTCTGGCGCGAGTTTGCCGAGGGTTTCTGTTGTGGATATGAACAAGGAGCAGGAGGCGGGCAACTGCGGCGCCTTTAGCGAGCCGCTTATCGGTATGTTGGAGGCGAACCTGAATAACGGCAAACAGTCGATTCTGCTGCTTAATAGGAGGGGATACCACACGATGGTGACGTGCCGGAGCTGCATGCAGGTGGTGACGTGCCCGAATTGCAGCATCGCATTGACGTTTCATTCTGCCAACCGCAGGCTGATGTGCCATTATTGCGGCTTTTCTATGGACATTACGGGCGAATGTCCAAGCTGCCATGAGCACAATTTGAAGTACATAGGATTTGGAACGCAGAGAGCCGAGGAGGAGTTGCAAAAAAGTTTGCCAGATGCTAGAATTTTGCGAATGGATTCTGACACGACAATGACGAAGTTTGCTTACGAGAAGAAGTTGAATGCGTTTGCAAATGGCCGCTATGATGTGATGCTGGGGACGCAGATGATCGCGAAGGGGCTCGACTTCCCGAATGTCACTTTGGTGGGAGTATTGCTGGCGGATCAGGCCTTGTATGGTGCTGATTTTAGGAGCTATGAGCGGGCATTTTCACTGCTTACTCAGGTAATTGGCCGGGCGGGACGAGCTACTTACAGCGGCTGTGCGGTTATCCAGACGTTCACGCCAGAAAATCCAATCATAAAATTGGCGGCAGATCAGGATTATGACTCATTTTATAAGGACGAGATAGTGCTGAGAAGGGCCATGCTATACCCGCCGTTCGCCAAGCTTTGCGTGATTGGCTTTGTGGGAGAGAGGGAAACTAAGGTTATAGATGCAGCATTTTTCTTTTTTGGAATATTAAAAAAGCTTATCAAAAGTGAGTATTCTGGCTTGGCTGTCAGGATTTTGGGGCCTTCTCCGGCCCGAATTTTTAAGGTTAATAATAAATTTAGATATAAGATAATTGTTAAGTTTAAGGACGAGAAGACGTTTGACAAGCTCGTTAATGACGCGCTTTTTAAGCTGGATGAGTGCAAAAAATTTTCTGGAATTAGCACTTTTGTTGACGTTAGTCCGGAATCGATTTTATAAAATATTGAAAGGAATGTTGATATTATGGCGATCAGGAACATAGTTTTGGAAGGAGACCCGATTTTATCGAAGAAGTGCCGCGTTATTGAAAATTTTGACGAGAGGCTGGCGCAGCTTATCGACGATATGATCGAAACGATGCGGCTTAATAACGGAGTCGGATTGGCAGCGCCGCAGGTGGGCATGCTAAAAAGAGTGGTGGTTGTTCAGGTGGACAGGGATGAGCCGGCCATTGAGCTTGTGAACCCCGAGATTATCGAGGCGGAGGGGTTTCAGGAGGAAGCGGAGGGCTGTCTTTCTTGCCCGGGAGAATACGGCATAACCAAAAGGCCCATGAGGGTTAAGGTTAAGGCATTAGACAGGCTTGGAAAAGAGCATATTTACGAGGGTGAAGCTTTGTTGGCGAGGGCTTTTTGTCACGAGATTGACCATTTGGACGGGATTTTATTTAAGAGCCATGTAGTGCAGATGCTGGATGTATCGGACTTGAAGAGCTCTTGAAAATTGACGGGAAGAGCCAAAAACTTGTTTGCGGGGCGATAGAATGAGAATCATATTCATGGGAACGCCGGATTTTGCCGTACCGTGCCTTGAGGCTTTGATAAGGTCGGCGCACGAGGTGGTGGCGGTCTTTACTCAGCCAGACAAAAAAAAAGGTCGGGGCTACAAACTGGCGCCTCCACCAGTAAAAGAGCTCGCACTGAGGCACGAGATTGCAGTCTTTCAGCCAGAAACCTTAAACGGTGAAGAGGTTTTACGCGTAATATTGGGGCTGGCGCCGGATTTGATTGTTGTGGTGGCTTATGGTAAAATATTGCCAAAGGCGATTTTAGCACTGCCGGAGCGAGGATGTATCAACGTGCATGGGTCACTGCTGCCCCAATATAGAGGAGCGGCGCCGATCCAGTGGGCGGTGCTAAACGGCGAGAAGGTTACGGGCGTGACCACAATGCGCATGGACGAAGGGCTCGACACGGGGGACATCCTTTTAAAGGCCGAGACGCAAATCAGAGAGAATGAGACCTCGGGGGAGCTATTTGACCGGCTAAGCGCGATGGGCGCAGAGCTTTTGTTGGAAACTTTACAGGGGATAGAAAAAGGCGATATAATAAGGGAAAAGCAGGACGACCAAAAGGCAACTTATGCGCCGATGCTGAATAAATCGTTTTCGAGAATTGACTGGAATAAGCCGGCCGCCGAGGTGCACAACTTGGTGCGAGGGCTGAATCCATGGCCAGTGGCCGAGACTACTTTGGACGGGAAAGTCTTGAAGATATACAAAACTAAGTCAGTTTTATTGGAAGATAAGTCGGCACGTCCGGGCGAAGTGGTGAGCTTGATGCCTTTTGTTGTGGCTTGCGGAGGGAGATCTGCTGTTGAGGTTTTGGAGTTGCAGCTGGAGTCCAAAAAGCGGATGAGCTCGGCGGACTTTGTGAGAGGCTACAAATTGGGTGTTGGAGCAATTTTAGGGTGAATTTGGGAGGAAATTTTATGTACGGATTTTATTATTTTGACTACAGCTATTTTTTGTTTATGGTGCCGGCGCTGATAATCTCGCTTTACGCGCAGTTTAAGGTCAGCAGCACTTTCTCGAAGTATTCGAAGGTCAGGAATTCTAGGGGGCTTACTGGAGCGGACGCGGCTACTCGGGTTTTGGCGCAAAACGGCGTTACGGGTGTTGAGGTTGAGCATGTTTCTGGCAATTTAACCGATCATTTTGATCCGCGAACAAACGTAATTCGGCTGTCGGACTCGGTTTATTCTTCTACTTCGGTGGCTGCTGTTGGAGTTGCCGCCCATGAGGCCGGGCATGCAGTTCAACACGCCAACGGATACGCCCCGATGAACATTAGAAAAGCCTTGGTTCCTGTAACGAACATTGGCTCGACTTTGTCTATGCCGCTGATTTTTATTGGCCTTTTGCTGCCGGTGCAATACGACTTCGTCGTTAATTTAGGGATCGCGCTGTTTAGCTTGGCGGTGCTTTTTCAAGTTATAACGCTGCCGGTTGAGTTTGACGCGAGCCGGAGGGCAATTGCAACGCTGGAGCAGGGCGGAGCGCTTTGCGGAGAAGAGCTAACTGGTGCAAAAAAAGTTTTAACAGCAGCTGCAATGACGTATTTGGCGGCCACGTTCACGGCTGTGATGTCTTTACTGAGGCTGCTTCTTATCGTGGCTGGTAGGCGGAGAGACGATTAGGCGATATTAAAAAGTGAAGGGATCGAAGATATGGCGCTGGTCGATATAAAGTCGATGTTTGAGGCGGAGCTTTTGGAGGATTTTAAGAAGTCGGGCTACCCGGCGTATAGGGCTAGGCAGGTCTATCTGTGGCTGGTTAAGGGAGTAAAGCGCTTTGATGAGATGCGCAACCTGCCTAAGGGCTTGATTGGTGAGCTTGCGGAGAAATATTACATTGCGGGCGTTGAGATTGCGCGAAAGTTGATATCTAAAATTGACGGGACGATAAAATATTTGTTTCGCTTAAACGACGAAGAGTATATCGAGGCTGTTGTGATGAGCTATCGGCACGGGTACACAATTTGCATATCGACGCAGGTTGGCTGCAAGATGGGCTGCAAGTTTTGCGCTACTGGGATGGGCGGATTTGCTCGGAATTTGACTGCTTCAGAGATGATTTCGCAGATTAAAGAGGCCGAGAGGGACAGTGGGATCAGGATATCGAATGTTGTGCTGATGGGAATGGGAGAACCGCTTGATAATTACGAGAATGTCGTTAGGTTTTTGAAGCTGGTTTCTTCTCCGGAAAATTTGAACATCGGAATGCGCCATATTTCGCTATCGACCTGTGGTATAATTGATAAAATCTGCAAATTGGCAGAAGAAAAATTTCAGCTGACTTTGTCTGTCTCGCTGCACGCGCCGGACGATTTGACTCGAAGCAAGATAATGCCGATAAGTAAGAAATATTGCTTGGATGACCTTTTGGCGGCCTGCAGATTTTACATAAGCAAGACGAATAGGAGAATTTCGTTTGAGTATGCGATGATAGCTGGCGTTAACGACAGCGACGAGTGTGCCAAACGTTTGGCAGAGAGGCTCCGCGGAATGCTGTGCCATGTTAATTTGATTCCTGCTAATGACGTTGATTTTGCGCCGGGGAGTTATAAAAAAAGCGGGATGGAGCGAATAAAAAAGTTTGTTAATATCCTTGAAAAATATGGTATAAATGTTACAATAAGAAGGACGCTGGGCGCGGATATAAATGCCTCGTGCGGGCAGCTGAGGAGATCTACAAAGACGGTGGAGGTGTAATATGCGAGTATTTGGGAGAAGCGACATTGGCTTAAAAAGAAAGTCGAATCAGGACTGCTTTTATTCTGCCAAAGTGGGCGAAAGTGCGCTGTGGGCCGTTGTTTGTGATGGTATGGGCG
>JAAGKN010000859.1_pt1 | contig 55204 bp, 47 predicted proteins | sample 6206371 | NCBI WGS metagenome assembly JAAGKN01 (sample SAMN11533720, study PRJNA540317) | gut metagenome | isolation source: fecal pellets from male and female animal of same cohort | host: Peromyscus leucopus | place: USA:CA | collected 2017
ACTTCATCTCCGGCCCCAGGCTGATTTCTGCCCCCCGGATCTTTTCAAAGGAGAATACGGGCATCTTGATGGCATAATACTCTGCCTCCGGCTGCAGTCCCGGCTCATAACCCAACTCTCTGATAGTCTTTCCGATGATGACCTCCGTGGCCAGATCCACAATGGGAATGCCTGTCACCTTGCTGATATAGGGCACTGTTCGGGAGGAGCGGGGATTGACCTCAATCACATACACGTCCTCGCCAATGGCAATAAACTGGATGTTGATCAGTCCCTTCACATGAAGAGCTGTTGCCAGTCTCCTGGTGTACTCCGCAATCTTATCCTTCACCAGCTTGCCGATGGTGTGCGCCGGATAAACGGAGATACTGTCGCCGGAATGTACGCCGGTTCGCTCAATATGCTCCATAATACCGGGAATCAGAATATCCGTGCCGTCGCACACCGCATCCACCTCAATCTCCTTGCCCTGAAGATATTTATCCACCAGAATGGGATGATCCTGGGCAATCCGGTTGATGATTTCCATAAATTCCTCAATTTCCTGATCGGAAATGGCAATCTGCATGCCCTGTCCGCCCAGCACATAGGAAGGTCGTACCAGCACAGGGTATCCCAGCCGGTTTGCCACCTCCTTGGCCTCCTCCGCAGTGTACACCGTTCCGCCTGCCGCCCGGGGAATCTCCGTCTCCTCCAATATTTTGTCAAAAAGCTCCCTGTCCTCCGCGGCATCCACATCCTCCGCCTTTGTCCCCAGATGGGCACCCCCATCTTCATCAGGCTCTCCGTCAGCTTGATGGCGGTCTGCCCGCCAAACTGCACCACCGCCCCGTCCGGCTTCTCCATATTCACAATGGTCTCCACATCCTCCGGCGTCAGCGGCTCAAAGTACAGCTTATCCGCAATGTCAAAGTCCGTGCTCACCGTCTCCGGATTGTTGTTGATGATAATGGTCTCGTAGCCCTCCCGTGAGAAAGCCCAGGTGGCGTGGACGGAACAGTAGTCGAACTCGATGCCCTGGCCGATGCGGATGGGGCCGGAGCCCAGCACCAGCACCTTTTTCCGCGCTGCTGTGCAGAGATTAGAATTTCTATCCGCACTGCTTTCACATTCTCCGCCGTACACGGAATAGTAATAGGGCGTAGACGCGGCAAATTCCGCAGCACAGGTGTCCACCATTCTGTAGACTGCCCTGATACTGTTTTCATGCCGAAGCTGCTTTACCTCTTCCTCTGTCCTGCCCGTGAGCCTGGCAATGCAGGTATCCGGAAACTCCAGTCTCTTTGCCTCCCGCAGCAGATCCGGCGTCAGTTCTTTCGTTTTCAGCGCCTCCTCCATCTCTACCAGAATCGCAATCTTGTCAATGAACCAGACATCAATCATGGTAAGATCATGAATTTCCCCGCAGCTGATGCCCTTGCGGATGGCTTCCGCTATGACCCAGATTCTCCGGTCATCCGCCACCTTAAGCTTTTCTGTAAGCTCCTCCCGGGAAAGGCCGGAAAAATCATAGCTAAGCAATGAGTCCACATGCTGCTCCAGAGAACGGATTGCCTTCATCAGCGCCCCCTCAAAATTGTCGCAGATGCTCATAACCTCGCCGGTGGCTTTCATCTGGGTGGTCAGAGTCCGTTTTGCCGTGATAAACTTGTCGAAAGGGAGCCGGGGAATCTTCACCACGCAGTAATCCAGAGCGGGTTCAAAGCTGGCATAGGTTTTCCGGTGATGGCATTTTTAATCTCATCCAGGGTATAGCCCAGCGCAATCTTTGCCGCCACCTTGGCAATGGGGTAGCCCGTAGCCTTGGAAGCCAGCGCCGAGGAACGGCTCACTCTTGGGATTCACCTCGATCACACAGTATTCAAAGCTGGTGGGATGCAGGGCAAACTGCACATTGCAGCCCCCGGTAATCTTCAGCTCACTGATAATATTCAGGGCGGAGGTACGCAGCATCTGATACTCCTTATCGCTCAGGGTCTGGGACGGCGCCACCACAATGCTGTCCCCGGTATGCACGCCCACCGGGTCGATATTTTCCATATTACAGACCGTGATGCAGTTTCCCGCGCTGTCCCGCATGACCTCATACTCAATTTCCTTCCAGCCCGCAATGCAGCGCTCCACCAGCACCTGGCCCACCCTGGAAAGGCGCAGCCCGTTTTCCAGAATCTCTTCCAGCTCACTCTGATTGTTGGCGATGCCGCCGCCGGATCCTCCCAGGGTGTACGCAGGGCGAAGCACCACAGGATAGCCGATCTGATTGGTGAATGCAATGCCATCCTCTACATTTTCCACCACTTTGGAAGCAGCGCAGGGCTCCCCTATCCGCTCCATCAAATCCTTGAACTCCTGTCTCCCTTCCGCATTACGGATAGTGGCTGCAGTGGTTCCCAGCAGGGTTACGCCATGCGCCGACAGAAATCCGGATTCCTCCAGTTCCATTCCCAGATTCAGACCCGCCTGTCCCCCCAGGGTGGGCAGTATGCTGTCAGGCTTCTCCTTCTCAATAATCTGCTCCAGAACCTTTACCGTCAGCGGCTCAATATATACCTTATCCGCAATATCCTTGTCCGTCATGATGGTGGCGGGATTGGAATTGACCAGAATGACCTCCACGCCCTCCTCCTTCAGGGAGCGGCAGGCCTGGGTGCCCGCGTAGTCGAACTCCGCCGCCTGGCCGATGACAATGGGGCCGGAGCCGATTACCATAACACGTTTTACATTAGGATTCTTAGGCATTGCAGTTTTCTCCTTTCATCATCTGAATGAACCTGTCAAACAGGTAACGGGAATCCTGGGGACCGGGGCAGGCTTCCGGGTGATACTGCACCGTAAAAATATTCTTTCCGGTATAGGTGAGCCCCTCGTTAGTGCCGTCATTAACATTGATAAAGGCAGGAACCGCAACCTTCGGATCCAGCTTGTCCGTGTCTACCACATACCCATGGTTCTGGGAGGAAATATATACCCTTCCTGTGGCTAAGTCCTTCACGGGGTGGTTGCCGCCTCTGTGTCCGTATTTCATTTTATGGGTGTCGCAGCCGTTGGCAAGGGCCATCAGCTGATGTCCCAGGCAGATGGCAAAAATTGGGATGTCCGATGCATAAAGCTTTTTAATTTCCTCTATAATAAAAGAACATTCCTTAGGGTCCCCCGGACCGTTGCTGAGCATAATGCCGTCAGGTTTCATAGCAAGAACCTCCTCCGCGGGAGTCGTTGCCGGAAATACCGTCACCTCGCACCCCCGCTCCGCCAGGGAATGAGCAATATTTTTCTTGGCGCCGAAATCCATCAGCGCCACTCTTAAGCCTATACCATTCAATTCCTTCACCAGGGTCGGCCGCTTCTCTCTGACTCCGCTCTCATATGCTGCTCTGTCAAATCTGGCAGACCCGGAAAGAGGGCCGTTCTCCGCCGGATTTAGGGTAGGTCTTACTACATATTTCTCCCGACAGGTCACTCTCTCCACCACCTTCCCCGTGGTGTACGCCTTCAGCATCGGCTGAATCCGGGCAAAATCATAATCTGCATCGGTGGTAATCATTCCGTTCATAGTGCCTTTTTCACGCAAAATCTTTGTCAGCGCTCTTGTATCGATACCGGCAATGCCGGGCACATTATTTTCTTCGAGAAACTGCTGGATAGTGCAATCGTTTCGGAAATTGCTGGGGATACGTGAAAGCTCCCTCACCAGAAGTGCATCCGGCCATGGCTGTAAGGACTCCATGTCATCTCTGCAGATGCCGTAATTTCCAATGAGGGGATAAGTCATACACACTGCCTGTCCCGCATATGATGGGTCGGTCAGCACTTCAAGGTATCCCGCCATAGATGTATTAAACACGATTTCACTGATAATCTCTTTCTCGGCGCCGATGTGAATTCCTTCAAATACAGTGCCGTCCTCCAATATCAAAAAAGCCTTCATCCTGTCCTCCCGCATCGCCGCCTGAAGCCGATAAACCGGCCGGCGGCTTATCAATTTCCGCACTACCTCGGTTATCATATCACAAAAAAAACAGACGGGCAACAAAAAGCCCGTCTGTTCCTAAAAATATCCCGCGTCTCATACCAGCTGCTTATACCACTTCAGCGCATCCACATAAGCGTTGTAGATGTCGTCCACATTTATGTCTCCCAGCAGAAGCTTTCTGGATACCTCCTGCCAATCTGCCATCTCATATTCCTTCATAAACCGGTACACGGCAGCAAAGGGCCCCTTCCCCAGTGTCAGGGCATCCCGGATGTCCCCCGCCACCATAACCATCTGCAGCGCTTCCTCCATGGTCTTCTCCAATACCACATCCAGCACGGAGAACAATCCCAGCAAAAACAGTTCCTCTGACTTTTCCTTCATTCCGAATACATCAGCAAGACCCTCCGCGAATTTTGCCCGCAGCAGGGATAGTCTGGTAACCTCGCTGGGCTTATCAGCATACAGCTCGTTTGCCACCGCTGTGTTAATCCATTTCTTCAGTTCCCTCTGACCCAGCATGGCAGCAGCGTGCCGTATGGTTGTAATGCCGGAATTCACCGTCATGCGGTTCACCATCTGCAGCAGGGAAATTGTCAGCGCCGTATCACGCCCGATGACATTGGCAGCCTCCAAAAGGTCAAAATCATCATCATTTACAACATTGAGCAATTCAATATAGTTCACCTTCAACGGAGCGACCACATGCTCTCCCTTCGTCACCGGCACCCGGTAAAACTCTCCCTCGTACAGCTGATAGCCTCCTGTCTCCTTCAGCGCCTCAAAGGTCTCCATTGTATCAATTCCGCCTGCACAGAGCTTTATATGGGGATACAGCTTCCCAAAATAAAGCCTTGCCTTCTCAATAGCGATCTTTTTGTTATTTAAAAAGACGTAATCCGTCAGCTTCATAACCTCCGCGTAGTTGCCGAAATCAGACACAGCCAGTTTGCGTACAGCCAGCTTGTAACCCTTTTCCTTCAACTCCCGCAGACGGTTTACATATGCCTCCACAGGCGGTATGGTATTGTCAATCAGGAACACAATCCTGTGATGAGGAGCACTGCACTGGCTCTCCACATCAGAGAAGATGGAAATGTTGCCCACCGGCACAAATATTTCCTTGTCCTCGGACACAGTCTCGATACCCATGCTTTCAATAAGCTCCAGTCCTTCTACCACCGCTGCCCCGTCATTTTGCCCGGTCCCCAGCATCAGGGGATTCAGAAAATAATTGTCTTTCTGTGAGAAAATAGAGTATGCCTTCACTGCCATGTTCTCATCAAAAAGCGGCACCAAAGCCATTAACATAATTTTCACCCTGCGCGGCACTGCCGCCCTTTCTTTATGATTACACCTTTTACTTAAAGTACGCTACGCCTGACTCGAAGATTCCTATATCCTGCTGCCCATAAATGTTCACAGCCACAGCGTCATCCCGGCGCTCGGAATGAGCCATCTTGCCAAGCACACGCCCGTCGGGAGATGTTATACCCTCGATGGCGCTGTAGGATCCGTTGACATTGTACTCCTCATCCATGGAGACTCGGCCTTCCTGGTCTGCATACTGGGTTGCCACCTGGCCGTTTGCAAACAGCCTTTCAATCCATTCGCTGTCCGCCACAAAGCGCCCTTCACCGTGGGACGCCGGATTACAGTAGGTTGCACCCAGCTCCGCCTTCTGCAGCCAGGGAGATTTATTGGACACCACTCTCGTATATACCATCTTGGAAATATGACGGCCAATGGTGTTAAAGGTCAGCGTGGGCGAGTGTTCTCCCTGTCCCTGAATCTCACCCCAGGGAACCAGCCCCAGCTTAATCAGCGCCTGAAACCCGTTGCAGATGCCCAATGCAAGGCCATCTCTTTCGTTCAAAAGCTTCATCACCGCCTCCTTCATTTTCGCGTTCCGGAATGCGGTTGCAAAGAATTTGGCGCTGCCGTCAGGCTCATCACCGGCCGAGAAGCCGCCGGGGAACATGATAATCTGGGCCTGTCCTATAGCCTTCTCGAATTCATCCACAGACTCCCGTATGTCTGAAGCGCTTAGGTTTCGGAACACCTTCGTCACTACATTCGCACCCGCCCGTTCAAAGGCCTTTGTGCTGTCATATTCGCAGTTCGTACCCGGAAATACCGGAATAAACACCGTAGGTTTAGCCACCTTATTTTTGCACACATAGATGCTTCCCGGCTCCGCCTTATACAGCGGGCTGTCCAAAGCCTGAGAACCCTTGACCGACTTCGTGGCAAACACCTTCTCCAGCCTTGAAGTCCAGGCCTCCAGCGCTTCATCCATGGTAATTCTGACACCGCCATACACAAAGGCAGGCTCTTCTGTCACTGTGCCGATTATTTTCACAGTATGCTCAGAAGCCATCAGTACGGAAAGTTTTTCAGGAATCACCTCCACAAGAATATCTCCCAACGCATTTTCAAAAAGCGTCTCTGCGGAAACTCCGTCCTCAATCTGTACACCCAGCTTATTGCCGAAGGCCATCTTGGACAAAGCTGCCGCTGTTCCTTTTGCATCCGGTGCGTAAGCGGAGACCACCATTTTCTCCTGCATCAGGTAACTGACAAAATGATACAGTTCCGCCACATCCTCATACATGGGGATGTCGAAGGCATCCTTCTCTATCTCCAAGCGCACAAGCTTATTTCCCGCCTTCTTCAGTTCCGGCGTCACAACGTCACCGCTCTTTGCGATATCCACCGCAAAGGATACCAGCGTAGGCGGCACATCAATATCATTAAAGGTGCCGGACATACTGTCCTTGCCGCCGATGGAAGGCAGCCCAAAGCCAATCTGGGCATCGTAAGCGCCCAGCAGCGCCGCAAAAGGCTGGCTCCAGCGCTCAGGTTCCGCCGTCATTCTGCGGAAATATTCCTGGAACGTAAACCGAATCTTTGTAAAATTCCCGCCGGATGCCACGATTTTAGCCATGGACTCCACCACGGCATAAATCGCGCCATGATAGGGACTCCAGGAGGAAAGATAAGGGTCAAAACCAAAGCTCATCATGGTGACGGTGTCAGTCTTTCCCTTCAGCACAGGCAGCTTTGCAATCATAGTCTGTGTTTCTGTCAGCTGATGTTTACCGCCGTAGGGCATCAGCACGCTGCCCGCGCCAATGGAAGCGTCAAACATTTCCACAAGCCCCTTCTGGGAGCACACATTCAAATCGTTTAGCAGGGTCAGCCACGCTGCCTTCACATCCCCTGCATCCAGCTTTTCCTTCACTGCAGGAACCGCAATTTTCCTGAAGTAATTTTCCTTTTCGTCAGGTATATCCACCTTTACGGCAGTCTCCTGATGGGCTCCGTTGGTATCCAGAAAAGCGCGCTTTAAGTCAACAATCTTTTTGCCTCTCCAGTTCAGCACCAGCCTGGGCTCCTCTGTGACTACCGCCACAGCCACTGCCTCCAGATTCTCCTCCGCCGCATAGCCTAAGAAGCTGTCCACATCCTTGGGGTCAACCACCACTGCCATACGCTCCTGGGACTCGGAGATGGCAAGCTCCGTGCCGTCCAGGCCCGCATATTTCTTGGGCACCTTGTCCAAATCCACGGTCAGACCGTCCGCCAGCTCGCCGATAGCCACGGATACACCGCCCGCGCCGAAATCATTGCACTTTTTGATCAGGCGGCTGACCTCCTCCCGGCGGAACAGCCTCTGTATCTTGCGCTCCGTGGGCGCGTTGCCCTTCTGTACCTCTGCGCCGCAGGTCTCAATGGACTGCTCCGTATGTACCTTGGAGGAACCTGTTGCGCCGCCGCAGCCGTCCCGTCCGGTGCGTCCGCCCAGAAGAATGATAACATCTCCGGGGTCAGAGGTCTCACGGATGACGTTGCGCCTGGGCGCCGCCCCCATAACCGCACCAATCTCCATGCGCTTTGCCACATAATTAGGATGATAAATTTCCTTTACAAAACCGGTGGCAAGACCAATCTGGTTTCCATAGGAGGAATAGCCCTCCGCCGCGCCCCGCACCAGCTTTTTCTGGGACAGCTTTCCCTTCAGGGTATCCGCCACAGGAACCGTAGGGTCTGCCGCGCCGGTCACACGCATGGCCTGATACACATATCCTCTGCCTGAAAGGGGATCGCGGATCGCACCGCCCAGACAGGTTGCCGCACCGCCGAAGGGCTCGATCTCCGTAGGGTGGTTGTGGGTCTCATTTTTAAAGAATACCAGCCATTCCTCCGTCTCCGTCCTGTCTCCATAGTCCATCTCCACAGGCACTACCACGGAACAGGCGTTGATCTCATCGGACTCCTCCATATCTTCAAGCTTGCCGTCTCTCTTCAGCTTCCGCATGGCCATCAGCGCCAGATCCATCAGGCAGACGAATTTATCCTTCCTGTCTGCGAAAATTTCTTCCCTGGTGTCCAGGTAGCTGCGATAAGTCGTCTCAATGGGCGAACGGTAATAGCCCTCGCCGAACTCCACGTCTGTCAGCTCCGTGGAGAAGGTGGTGTGACGGCAGTGGTCAGACCAGTAGGTATCCAGCACACGGATTTCCGTCATGGTGGGATTTCGCTTCTCATCCTTTGAAAATAATTCTGGATATGCTGAAAATCCTTAAAGGTCATGGCTAACCCAAGAGAGTCATAAAGCTCCTTAAGCTCCGCCTCCGGCATATCCACAAAATCTTCACGCTCCGACAGATTTTCCAGAACAGCCACATCCTCCGGTTCCTCAAATACAGTAATCAGAGTATCCGGTTTCCGGCTCCCTGTCTCCCTGGAATCCACGGGGTTGATGCAGTATGCCTTGATTTTCCCGAACTGCTCCTCGGAAATGTCTCCCAGTATCATGTATGTCACAGCCGTACGGATGACGGGCTCCTCGTCCTCCTTCAAAAACCTGACACACTGTACCGCAGAGTCCGCTCTCTGGTCAAACTGACCCGGCAAAAATTCCACGGAAAACACCCTTGCTCCGGCCGGAATTTCTATGCTTTCATGGTACAGATAATCCACCGGCGGCTCTGAGAAGACTGTTCTGCAGGCTGTTTCAAACACCTCCTCAGACACATTCTCCACATCGTAGCGTATAAACTCCCTGACGCCATCCACCTGAATGCCCAGATAATTCCTGATTTCCTCATGCAGTGCCCTTGCCTTCACAGCGAAGGGTTCCTTCTTTTCCACATAAACACGCCTGACATTTCCCATTTGCTTCCTCCTTATGCTTCCGCTTCAAGCCCTAAAAATTTCAATATGAACGCAATTTCCCTGTCCACAGTCTCAGCCGTAATGCCTATGGTCTGTGCCGAAATCTTTAAGCCCTCCAGGACAAACATGATATTCCTTGCAGTCCCCTGACAGTCCTCACAGTAAAACTCTCCGTTGTCTACGCCAATCTCAATCAACTTTTCAATAATTTTCACTGCTGAGTCAAACTGCTTTTTCAGAATATTATTTTTCTTGTTAGGCTGATTCTCAAAGTAATACTCATAGATTGCCTGGGTGAGGGTATCCTTCTTGCGCAGCAGTTCTTTTTTCTGCTCCTGCAGAAAAAGCATCAGAATATCCGCGGCCGTAGCATCCTCGGTAATATTGTCAGAAAAAACGTCGTCCGTCTCCTCGCTCTCAAGCTTCATCACTTCCTGAAAAATCTGACTGGTGCTTTCAAAATAAAGGTACAAACCGCCCCGGCTGATGTCGCAGGCCTCCACAATGTCTTTCATGGTAACCTTTTTAAAACCCTTTTCCATAAAGACCTGTCTCGCCGTTTCCAGGATATACTTCTTCTTCTGTATTGATTTTTCTCCCATTCTTATCCTCATTCCTGCGTATTTTTTGCGTTTGGCATAAATCTATCGTATATCCAATGGCCGATCCCAATACTCGATAATTTCCTGCATTTTTTTCAGTACCAGCAAAAAAATATTTTCCTGCACTCCCTGCGCCCACAGTGTGCTCCTCGTCATGCCGCCCATCACATATTTCGAAAGAATTCCCCTCAGGACATCCCAGTCCTTCAGTTCTGCAGCGGCAATTACCCTTCTCTCATCATCATGGGTCTTAATCCTGCCCCTGGTATAGGTATAGCAATAATTTCTGTCCATCAGCGAGGACTTTGATGCCTCCCTGACAAAATTCAGAAGGGTGGCGTCATACACCGGGATTCCCATGGAATGCTCCGTAGCCTCCGGTCCCTGATAAAAGGTATTTCCCGGCTGTCCGGCATTATTTTCAAACCAGGGAATATACCGCAGAAGAGGCAATACCTCCTGCTTGTACCCGTTCAGCTGCTGCTGCCTGTATTCTGTATCCTGATCCATGATTACTGCTTCCTCTCACTGTATTTTCCCGCCACAAAACAAAAAGTGACACGTATGTATTTTTATTTTAGCATATTTTTATTAAAAGTACAGCATAAAATTACATGGACTTATGTGCAGGGTTGGGTGTATACTATATTTATCTGATTATTTTAACTTAAAGAGGTACTGATTATTATGGCAGGAATTACATTAGAGAAGGGAAAACGTATCTATAACAACGGTCAGCCCATGACCGCATTTCACCTGATAACAAAGGGCAAAGTTCTTGTAGACTATCCCGGCGGCACTTACCAGCTGGGAAAGGGAGATGTAATCGGTGTCTGCGAGTTGTGCTCGGAAATCCACTTTCTGGGTTATACCGCTCTGGAGGACACCATCATCCTGACTTACCGTTTCAACGGCATGGAAGCTCTGGACGAACTGCTGCAAAAGCATCCGGATGTAGCGAGGCTTTTCTTGCTCTCTCTCTTCCACCAGATTAACATGCTTCTGGAACTGAGCTTCAGTTCTGAAATGAGCTGCACCAGCCTTCATCAGAACCTGATGGAGGACTACGCAAAATACAACTCACTCTGCAGCCGCTATCATATTCAGCCCCAGGCGCCGGAGGGCCTTGCAGAAATATCAGCCTATCTGGGCGGGGACTCTGCAGACATGTGGCTGAACTCCTACTATCTGGGACTGCAGCATATCTACTCCGGCACAGGAGTGGATTCCAAGAGCTTTATGCTGGAGCCCGGCGTGTCTTTGGGCATGCTGCGCAAAGGAAGCCTCGACTTCAGAAGAACCTTCACCGTGCTGGAGGAGCAGATGAACTACCGCTCAAACATTGCCGGCTACTATTTCAATTCCTCCGGAAATGACCTTTTTGAGCTTTTCACCTCCCTGTACAACCGCCTGGGGCAGAACAATGAGGACTCCGATGCATTGCTTGTGGATATAGAAAGAATCATCAGTCAATTTGAAAATGACTCGTCCCTGAACAAGGCCCGGGTTGCCTCCCGTATCGGCGCTTTCCGCAGCAGTCTCTCTCCCCGGAATGATTCCGGTCAGGAATCCGGCTCAGGAGACGACGGCACCGCCGCCACAGTCATGAAAGAACTTATAGGCTCTCTGGACACTATTCTGGGCTTCTCCAACTTTGACATTGAAAAGGGGAACAGCTTCCGGGAACATGTGGATGCCTACAAGGCCCTTGAGGACAAAACTTCCATGGAGGATTTCGCCGTTCGGCTCCGCAGACAAATTACGGACGAATTTTATGCCCTCTATTCCAGCGCTTTCAAAATTGCTGTAAATGCCCCCAGCCTCCCTGTTCCGGTAAAAATGTTCCTGTACTTCGGCTATGTGGATGAAGAGCTTGCAGGACCGGCAAACTGTGTCACACTCTACAATCTCGCCTGCGGCATAAAGGATCAGAGTTCTCTGGGCGTCTACACCCTGTACCATTGGCTGCTGGCCATTTACAACGGGGATAAGAGTCCCAGCCGAAACGAGTTTGACGAAGACTACACAGATTATCTGCACAAGCAGAAAGCCGGCCATCACATCACTGCCGCTGAGTTTGCCGAGCTGGAAAAAGATCCCATGAGCAAGGTTGACTTCGAGATGCAGAATATGTTCCCCCAGGTCAACAAGATGACCTGCGGCCGTGTCACCACCTTCTGCCCGCTCTTCTCGGCAGATAATGTGCTGAAAGATTTAACCCCTGCCTTTGTCTCTACCACCCAGGTTCACAAAGCGCTGGAAAAAATCAAATCCATCGACTACTCCGCCTTCTACCGCGAGAGCATGGATTTTGACAATATGGAAATTATGGGAAAGGAAACCATACATCTGGAATTCCTGCCTGATGTCATCCTCATGCCGAATGTAGGCATCCGCGGCGTTATGTGGCAGGAAATTGAAGGTAAAAAGAGAAACTCCCCCGGCAGAATGCTCTTCTCCATCTTCCATATGGAAGATCTTGGCACCACCATGGTCAGGCTGGCCGGTGAATTCCGCTGGGAGATGTGCAAGCGAATCCAGAGCAGCCGCTGGAACGACGTGTCGGAACGCTCCCTTACCAGCGAATATTTCGACTATATTCAGTTCTACAGAAAGAATCAGGAGCTTTCCGGAGAGGCAAAGGAGCGAATACGCAACAGCCTCCAGCGCGCAAAAAACAGCTTCAAGGAAATGTTCGTGCGGGATTATATTATCTGGATCCTGTTCGAAGGTACCGGTTCCCCCAGGCTGAATAAAGTGGCGAGAAGGATACTGTTGACCTACTGCCCCTTCCCCGCCGAACTCGCTGCCACCATGGAGCAGAATCCGATTTATACGGAGGTCATGAGCCGCCAAAAGATTTTGCGTGGCCAAAAGCTTCACCATTTAAATACCCTGAAGCAAAAGCTCCGCAACAGCGGCACTCCCGTTCCCGACACACTGGAGGCGGAATATGCTTATATACAGGGCAAAGTATAAAAGACAGGCGCACTAGCTGTTCGCTGCATCCTGACCGGACTCGCCTTCCATTTTTTTCACAAATGGAAGGGGGTCCGTTTCCATCTGAAGCATAGTGTCAAAGGCGGCGAGCAGAAGCCTCGGTGCCCGGTAGCGGTTCATCTCCTCCGGGCGGTCCATGTAAAGCTTGAAATGATCCACCTGCCACACAAGGACATCCGCAAGGGTATAACCCGCCACCGCATACTCGCATAGAAACTTCCCATAGTCATGATAATAGGCCAGTTCCCGTAAAAGCCCTCCGGAATGCAGTATTCCCAGCCACAGCCTCTCGCCGTACTCTTCTGTTTCACCCGCCTGTCCTGCAAGGGACAGCACATATTCTTGCAGCGTATTCAACGCCTTTCCCAATCTTTCATCCTGTACCATGATGCCACCGTCCTTTTCAGCAAATATTTTCTTGAAAAAACAAAAATAAAAAGGTTCACCATCTGTTATAGATACTGAACCTTTCTCAGCAGGGGAAGAGAGGATCGAACTCCCATCAACGGTTTTGGAGACCGCCGCACTACCATTGTACTATTCCCCTATTCTTTTCGCCAGTGATTCAAACTCGCTGACGAAAAATATTATAACACAGAGCAGGTATCTTTAGCAAGATAATTTTTTTAAATTTCCCACCGCTTTTCCTTATGATGTAAAAAACTGCTGTCTATGCAAATATCCTGTCTATGGCATCCTGCACTGTTTTCACCCCGATGATTTCTATTTTACTGTTCTTTCTGCATTCCTCCGCGCAGACAAAGGGAACAATACAGGTTTCAAACCCCAGCTTCTCCGCCTCCGCAGCACGCTGTTTTGCCATGCTGACACCACGCACTTCTCCGCTTAAACCCACTTCTCCGAACGCAATCAGTTTGGGTGAAAGAGCCTTATTGCGGAAGCTGGACAAAATCGCCAGCACAATCCCCAGGTCAGTTGCTGGTTCCACAATCTTCATACCGCCTGTGATATTCACATAGGCGTCACAGCTTGCCAGCTGTATCCCTGAGCGCTTTTCCAAAACCGCCATCAACAGATTCACTCTGTTGAAGTCCGTACCTGTGGACTGACGGCGGGGAATTCCAAAGTTACTGTGGCAGACAAGAGCCTGGATTTCCACCAGAAGAGGCCTTGTACCTTCCATAGTGCAGGCCACCACAGATCCGCTGGCATTTTCCGGCCTGCCCTCCAGCATATACTCGGAAGCATTCTGCACCTCTGCAAGCCCTTGCTCCCGCATTTCAAAAACCCCAATCTCATTGGTGGAGCCAAACCGATTCTTTACGCCCCGCAGGATACGGTAGGAGGCATGTCTGTCACCTTCAAAGTACAAAACCGCATCTACCATATGCTCCAGCACCCTGGGGCCTGCAACCGTCCCTTCCTTTGTCACATGTCCCACGATAAGCACAGAAACGCCCAGCCCCTTTGCCAGCTGCAGAAGAATACCCGTAGACTCCCTCACCTGGGAAACGCTGCCGGGTGCGGCCGCAACCTCTTCACTATACATGGTCTGTATGGAATCAATTACCACTGCCTCCGGCTTCCCGGTGCGGATAACCTCAGCGATTTCCGCCAGATTCGTCTCGCAGAGCAGCAACATGTCCTTTGTAAAAGACCCGATTCTGTCAGCCCGCATTTTTATCTGGGTAAGGGATTCCTCCCCCGATATGTAGAGTACCTTGTGTCCGTCTGCCGAAAGATTGCGGCATACCTGTAAAAGTAACGTCGATTTCCCGATTCCGGGGTCTCCCCCCACCAAAGTAAGGGAGCCCTGCACAATGCCGCCCCCCAATACTCTGTCCAGCTCTCCGATTCCCGTGGAAATCCTGTCCTCCTCCTTTATGGAAATCTCCGCCAGCACACTGGGCGCGCCGGAGATTGAAGCCCCCCGCCCTGCTGTCTTTGCAGGAGCCACTCCTATATGAGGAGTTTTGCTTACCGTCTCCTCCACAAAAGAATTCCATTCCTTACATCCCGGGCACTGCCCCATCCACTTTGAGGACTCATACCCGCAGTTCTGACAGAAAAATACTGTCGCCGACTTGCTCTTCGCCATATTCATCCTCACGTTTTTCAGGCGCGCTCTACTCTGACAGCCACCTCACCTGCCGCTTCCAGCTCCACACTCAAGGAAAGCTTTCCTCCCAGGCCTGTTGTCATGGTTCCGATGCTCTTGCCGCCCACAAACACTTCATACTCTGTATCATCATCCAGGCCGATGGTAATCTGGGCATCCTCATCCCCTTCCACCACAAACTCCACGCCGCTCTCCTTTTCGGTATAATCCCGGACGCTGGTTCCCGGTACGGATTCATAGAGGAACATACCGTTCTTTTCCAGTTTTGTGATATCCCTGAAGGTCTTTACCTTCAGCAAATCCCCCTCATGCTGAAAATCCTCCACCTTTGCCTTCTGCGCCAATTTATGATTGCCGAAACTGATTGCGCCGCCCGCCTCACTGCGGATCAGCTCTTCCACAACTGCCATTTGTATACCCTCCTGTTCCTTTGTCAGCCGCAGCCCTGGACACTCCCTGAAAAACAGTTTTGCATCCGCTGCCCATACACCTATTATAATCGAAAATGAAATACTCCGCTATCTTTTTTTATCAATCCCCTGCCATGGATTCAAACACTATTTTTTTGCTGTAAACACTACCTTCCCATTCTTGTATCCCGCCGTCACGGCATCCCCCGGCTGCACCTTCTTCATTAGAATTTCTTCCGCCAGGGCATCCTCCACCACAGACTGGAGGGCCCGCTTTAAGGGTCTGGCTCCCATCCTCGCATCTGCATACTTGGTAACCAGATGCTCCTTCAGGGCAGCAGACATGGATAGCCGAATGTCCATCTGTTCCTCGCACCGCTTATAAAGATTTGCGGCAAGCAGGCTTACAATAGCCTTCATATTCTCGCTGTTCAGTTGATGGAACACAATAATGTCATCAATTCGGTTGATAAACTCCGGCTTAAAGGTTCTCTTTACCTCCTCCATAACGCCGGACTTCATCTTCTCGTAGTCCCGCTTCGCATCCGCCACCGCTGCAAACCCCAGGTTCTTAGGATCAACAATCCGCTGCGCTCCCGCATTGGAGGTCATAATCAGAATGGTATTTTTAAAGCTGACCTTCCTGCCCTTGGAATCTGTGATATGTCCGTCATCCAGCACCTGAAGCAGAATATTGAACACATCGGGATGCGCCTTCTCAATCTCGTCAAAGAGCACCACCGAATAAGGATTCCTGCGCACCTTCTCACTGAGCTGTCCGCCCTCCTCAAATCCCACATATCCCGGAGGCGAACCGATCATCTTGGACACCGAATGTCCCTCCATATACTCCGACATATCCACCCGGATAATGGCATTCTCCGATCCGAACATCGCCTCCGCCAGCGCTTTGGAAAGCTCTGTCTTTCCCACACCTGTAGGCCCCAGGAACAGAAATGATCCAATGGGACGTCTGGGATCCTTTAATCCCACTCTTCCCCGCCGCATAGCCTTCGCCACTGCCGTCACGGCTTCTTCCTGTCCAATGACCCGCTTATGCAGAATGCTCTCCAGCTTCAGCAGCCTCTCGCTCTCCTTCTGGGCCAGTTTCTGCACCGGAATTTTCGTCCACATGGCCACCACATCGGCGATGTCGCTCTCTCCAATGACTATCTGTCTGCCGGACGCACTGTTCTCCAGCCTTTTCTTTGTGCGCTGGTACTTCTTTATAAGCTCATCCTGATTCCGCTTGATTTCCGCCGCCTGGGCGAAAGCTTCCATGCGAATGGAGCGCTCAATCTGCAAATCCATCTTCTTGATTTGCTCCGTAATGACCTTCAGCTTATCAGGCACGTCCGAGGAACGCAGCCTGGCTCCGGCAGCCGCCTCATCGATTAAATCAATGGCCTTGTCGGGAAGGTTTCTGTCATTAATATAACGCCCTGACAGCCTTACTGCAGCATCCACTGCCTCCGAAGTGATAGACACCTGATGATGCTCTTCGTATTTTTCTTTAATTCCTTCCAGGATACGGATTGCCTCTTCCTCTGTAGGCTCCTCCACGCTCACCGGCTGAAAACGGCGTTCCAGGGCGGCATCTTTCTCAATATACTTGCGGTACTCCGCTATGGTAGTTGCGCCAATCATCTGCAGCTCGCCCCTTGCAAGGGACGGCTTTAAAATATTGGAGGCGTCGATCGCCCCCTCCGCGCCGCCCGCACCGATAATGGTGTGCAGCTCATCCAGAAAAAGAATCACATTTCCGTCATCAATAACCTCTTTGATGACCTTCTTAATGCGCTCCTCAAACTCGCCGCGGTATTTACTTCCCGCTACCATACCGGATAAATCCAGAGTAAGCACCCGCTTATTCTTCACGGTAAAAGGAACCTTGCCCTCCACAATGCGAAGCGCCAAGCCTTCCACCACTGCGGTCTTACCCACGCCGGGTTCCCCAATCAGACAGGGATTGTTCTTAGTACGCCTGCTCAGGATCTGAATCAGACGACGGATTTCATCCTCACGGCCAATAACCGGATCCAGCTTTCCATCCCGGGCCATGGCAGTCAAATCCCGGCTGTACTGGCTTAAGGTTGTACCCTTATTCCTGTTCTGGGCCCTCTTGCCCAAATCCTCCTTGTACAGATTGCCGTCCTGTCCGATGGCAATCAGCGTGTCCACATAAATCTTCTGCACGTTGGCACCCAGGGTGTTAAGCAGGCGGACCGCCACATTTTCACCTTCCTTAATAATTGCCATCAAAAGGTGCTCCGTTCCGGTCTGCTGCTGGTTAAACCGCGCCGCCTGCCGATGCGCCTCCTCCAGAATCTTTCTGGCTCTGGGAGAATATCCCTCCCGCTCCCGAATTCCCACACCCCCGTCCAGGGCAATGGATTCCTGAATCATATCCGTGACCTTGTTCAGTTCCACGCCATTGTCTGTAAGAACCTTGTGGGCAACGCCTGCCTGTTCCTTCAGAAGCCCTGCCAGAATATGTTCCGTTCCCACATAACCCTGCTTTAGAGCGGATGCACAGCGGTTGGCTGCCTTCAGGGCCTCCTGTGCACTATTCGTAAACTGCGACTGCATAGCTTATGTCCTCCGTCATCTATAGTCTTCATAAATTTCTTCAATCAGTTCGTGTATCTCTTCTTTGGAAATATTTTTACAACTGCCTTTAGCAAGGATTACCTGCAATTCCTTTTTTAATTCCGCCAGCGTCCTCATTCTGTCAATATCAATGGCAATAACCGCCCCTTTTCTGCGGTCTACCTTCACATACCCCTCCTGCTTCAAAACAGTATATGCCTTGTTCACCGTATGCATGTTGATGCCGATGGTATCCGCAAGCTGCCGCACACTGGGCAGGGAATCCCCCTCCTGAAACTGTGCGGTGGCAATCCCCATGATAATCTGGTTGCGAAGCTGAAGATAAAGCGCCTCGTCGCTGTTGAAATCAATCTCTATAATCATGCTTCTCTCTCCTGTGATACCTATATTATAACAGTGCAGACAAAGTGTCAACTATAAAGAAGAGGGAAGAAAACCCAAAGCCTTCTTCCCTCCGATACCTTTCACTATTCCTCAGTTCCATCATAATTGAGGAAGCCAAACTCAAACTCGTCATCATCATCCGACATGAAATTTTTGGACTGCCAGCCCTGCTGACCCTGTGCAGGCTTCTGTCCTGAAGCGCTTTGTCCCTGACGTGCTTCCGATGTCTTCTGTCCCTGGCCGCTTCCCACAGGCCTTTCTCCGGCTGTTCTCTGGCCCTGGGACGCTCCTGTGGGCCTCTGGCCCTGAGGTACTCCCCCCGGCCGCTGTCCCTGGCCGCTTCCCGCAGGCCTTTCTCCAGCCGTTTTCTGACCCTGGGGCGCTCCCCCCGGCCGCTGTCCCTGGCCGCTTCCCGCAGGCCTTTCTCCGGCTGTTCTCTGACCCTGGGATGCTCCTCCGGGTCTTGCTCCTACCGGCTTCTGACCCTGGGATGCCCCAGCTGGTCTTGTCCCCCCGGGTCTGCCGGAGGCAGACTTATCTGCCCCTACCGTATGCATCACCTTTTGGGATCCTCCCTGGGTTCTGGTCTCTCCCCGCCTTCTTAAGGTTTCTCTCTCCACCTGGTTAAAATACGCGTCGTCGGACATGTCCTTGATTTTGAATACCAGCATGGCAATGCCGGACACTGCCGCAACCAGCAGGAAAATCAAAATGATTATGACTACCTTCTCCGTCTCCGCCTTCTTGTGCTCTGCTTCATAAGCCGTCGCATTGTTTTTTGCCGCATCGAACAGATCCTGTATTTTGTGCTGTTGATTTTCACCATAGTCCAGGAGATACCACTCCCCGTCAATCAACTCCGTTTCAAAATTCTTTCTTTCAACAGGCTCCGGATCTGTCACCGGCGGATCCTCCACAGGTTCCGGATCTGTCACCGGCGGCTCCTCCACATAGGGCGTCAACTCCCCTGAAACCGTCACAAAATCTTCGCGGATAAAGCCCTGCACCTCTGAACCGTTGTCACTGAAGCTCACCTGATACCATACCTTGCCGCTGCTGTCTGAAGATCTGCCTGTCACCGTCAGCACCAATCCGTTGGAAACTGTGGTAACGATTTCATTGGATGTGGACGCGCCATCCCTGATTCTCACCTTATTTCCGCCCTTCACCGTGGCGCTCACGGGATTCAAAGCCTCCACGCTCCCTGAGGGAGTTGTACCCGATGGCGCCGTACTGCCTCCCGGAGACGGATTGGTAGGCTCCACCGCTGTAACCGTAGGCGGCGTGGTGCCGTCGATAATCTCCACAAAATCCGAACGGATGTAGCCCAGGGTCTCTGAATTTACAAAGGTCTGATACCAGATTTTGCCGTCGCTGCCCTGTATCTGGTTGTTGATGGTAATTTCCTTGCCCTGTACGGTGCTTCCCAAAACCTCGCTGGAGGTGCTGGGCTCCTTCCGAATGTTTACGCTGCTGGCTGTCACTCTGCCCTGGCTCTGGGCATGGCTCACCGTTGCAAACCCATCCCCGAACAGCCCAATCAGCATGACCAGCGCCAACGTGAGAACCCCTTTCCAAATTCCTTGTCTTACCCGTACTTTTCCTGCTTTTCTCATACGTCTTCCTCTCCTGTTTTCTAGAAGTTTTCGCGTTTGAAACGCTTTTGTCCTTCTTCTCCCTTCTGTGCCATTCCCGCTCCGTGTATACCCTTCTTTATCTGTGCCCTCTGCTCTGCTTCCAGACTGCGGTGTACCGCTATCTCACACTCAGGACAATACTGCCCGCTGCGGATGCTTTTCCCGCAAATTTCACATCGCAGAAAGGTTCTGGAATCCTTTGTCACCTCCAGACGCCCTTCCTTCAGCATATGGCGTATGGATCGCTGGGATACACCGATAGCGCTTTCAATCTGCGCCGCCGTAGCACCCTTGTGTTCTTCAATATACAGTCTTACCTTTCCATAGTCGTCATAATCCAGCGCACCGCAGTCCTCACAGCGGTATTCGCCCACTCCCTTAAACACCAGAACTCCTCCGCACTCCTTACACACGCGCGGAATATTATACTGTTCTTCCAAAAGAAGTCTGTTCGCCCTCATGTACAGTCTCCCTCCCGTCAAACTATAATTCTGATCATTCTGCCTGAGTCTGCAATTTTGTCTGTGCCTCAGGCTGTGACTTATTCAGGACTCAAACATTAACCTCGTCTATCGCTCTGCCTATATCATTACGCATATACTTATTGTCAAAGGACACCCACCCTGTGGCCTCATAGGCCTTTGCTCTTGCTTCCTTCAGGGTGCCCCCCTTGGCCGTTATCCCAAGCACCCGGCCTCCGGCTGTGACAATGCACCCCCTGTCATCCAATTTGCTTCCCGCATGAAAGCAATAGTAATCTTCTCTTCCCTCAAAAGCCTCAAGACCTGTTATCTCAAAGCCCTTCTCATATGCCACCGGATACCCTTCCGAGGCAAGCACCACGCAGACAGCTGCGTTGTCTTCAAACTGTAAATCTATTTTGTCCAGATTCCCGTCAATGCAGGCGTCCACCACATCTATAATGTCGTTCTTCATTCTGCAGAGTACCACCTGTGTCTCCGGGTCTCCGAACCTGGCATTATATTCCAGAACCCTGGGCCCCTCCGGCGTCAGCATCAGCCCAAAGAAAATCACGCCTTTAAATTCCCTGCCTTCAGCCGCCATGGCATCCACCGTAGGCTGAAAAATATATTTTCTGCAGAAAGCGTCCACTTCTTCCGTATAGAAAGGACTGGGTGAAAAAGTCCCCATTCCCCCGGTATTCAGACCCTGATCCCCATCCTTTGCACGCTTGTGATCCTGAGCGGAGGTCATGGGCTTTATGGTCTTTCCATCTACGAAGGTCAGAACGGACACCTCCCTGCCTGTCATAAACTCCTCTATCACCATCCTGTTCCCGGCGCTTCCGAAATGCTTATCCAGCATAATTTCTTTTACTCCGGCCTTTGCCTCCTCAAGAGTATTGCAAATCAGAACACCCTTTCCCAGCGCAAGCCCGTCCGCCTTCAGCACAATGGGCAGTTTTGCCGTTTCCAAATACTGAATTGCTTTCTGGGGATCTTCAAAGGTCTCATAGCCGGCGGTGGGAATGTTATATTTTTTCATCAAATCCTTGGAGAATGCCTTGCTGCCCTCCAGAATCGCCGCATTTTTCCTGGGGCCGAACACCCGGAAGCCCGCTTCCTCCAGCGCGTCCACCAAACCGCCCACCAGAGGATCATCCGGTGCCACAAACACCAAATCCACTGCCTTTTCTTTTGCATAGGCAATGACCCTGTCAAACTCCATAACGCCGATGGACGGATCACACTCCGCAATCTGTGCAATTCCCGCGTTGCCGGGCACACAGTAAAGCTTATCTACTCTGCTGCTCTTCTTCATACTCAGCGCTATGGCGTGTTCTCTCCCACCGCCGCCTACAATCAGTACTTTCATGCTGTCACCTCTTTTATTGCTCTTTTATTACTTTTTTATTCTGCGCACTTTCCCATCAACCACCGCAATACGTCCGTTGGCAATATCATCGATGGCTCCGGGAAGCAGAATCCACTCCGCCTGCTCCATGACGCGCCTCTGTAAAATCTCAGGTGTGTCATCTTCCTCCACGGGAACTGCCTTCTGGGCTATAATAGGTCCCTCGTCCATTCCGTCATTTACGAAATGAACTGTTGCTCCCGTCACCTTAACGCCTCTCTCAAGCACCTTCTCATGAACCTTCAGCCCATAATAGCCCACACCGCAGAAGGAAGGGATCAGAGAGGGATGAATATTTACAATACGATTCCCAAAGAGCGCCACTGCCTGCTGGGGAATTTTTACCAGAAAACCGGCAAGCACCACCAAATCCGGTTTCAGCCTGCACAGTTCATCTGTGAATGCCTGATTGAAAGCCTCTCTATCCGGGAAACTCTTAGGCGATATGCAGATGCCCGGAATTCCGTGTGCTTCCGCCCTCTTAAGCGCTCCCGCTTTCGCATTGTTGCTGATGACTTCAAGCACTTCTGTATTGGTAACCGTCCCGGCGTCAATCCCATCCAGAACGGCCTGAAGATTAGTTCCTCCTCCGGACACGCACACTACAATTTTCAGCATATGGCAACTCCCTTTTCCCCTGCCTCACAGCGGCCTACAATGTATGCGGTCTCACCTGCGGCGCTCAGGGCCTCTAATGCCCTGTCCGCATCCGCCGCATCTACTGTCAGCACCATGCCCAGACCCATGTTATAGGTATTATACATCATTTGCTCCTCAATTCCGCCGGTCTTCTGCAAAAGCCGGAAGATTGCAGGAACCTCATAGCTGTCCTTCTCCACCACTGCCCGGATTCCATCGGGAAGCATTCTGGGAATGTTCTCGTAAAAGCCTCCTCCGGTAATATGGCTGCAGCCCTTCACGATAACGCCTGCGTTCTTTAAAGACTTCATAGCCTTTACATAAATTCTGGTGGGCTGAATGAGCGCCTCCCCCAGGGTAGTCCCAAGCTCATCATAATAGGTATCCAGGCTCTCTCTTGTCATCTCAAAAACCTTGCGAACCAATGAAAAACCATTGGAATGCACTCCCGATGACGCAATGCCAATCAAGATATCGCCTGCCTTTATATTCTTGCCGGTGATTAAATCCTTCTCGTCCACAATGCCCACCGTAAATCCCGCCAGGTCATATTCCTCCTCCGGCATCAGTCCGGGATGCTCCGCCGTCTCTCCGCCAATCAGCGTCGCGCCTGCCTGTTTGCAGCCTTCCGCCACACCCTTGACGATTGTGGCAATCTTCTCGGGATAGTTTTTGCCGCAGGCTATGTAATCCAGGAAGAAAAGAGGTTCTCCGCCCGCACACACGACATCGTTGACACACATTGCAACACAGTCGATACCCACCGTATCATGCTTATCCATCAGAAACGCCAGCTTGATTTTCGTGCCCACACCATCTGTTCCGGACAGCAGCACGGGCTTCTCCATCCCCTTGGCCGCCTCAATGGAAAATGCACCGGAAAAGCCTCCCAGTCCTCCGAGCACTTCGGGCCGCATAGTCTCCTTCACATACTGCTTCATCAGCTCCACTGACTTGTATCCCGCTTCTATATCCACTCCTGCGTTCTTATAATCCATTCTCTCCTCATTTCCGGCCCTTTAAGCCTGCGGTTTAGTTTTACAGCCTGTCTACTGGTATCCTTTATATCCTGTCTGCTGCAGCTTTGCATCCTTTGCAATTACCTGCTCCCTCTGCTCCCGGCTGTAGCTTTTCAGCTTCTCCAGCAGCTCTTCGTCCGATGCTGCAAGGATCTTTGCCGCAAGGATAGCCGCGTTCTTTGCCCCATCAATGGCTACGGTGGCCACCGGAACTCCTGGAGGCATCTGCAAAATAGAAAATACTGCGTCCATGCCGTCCAGACTTTTCCCGGAAAGGGGCACTCCAATAACCGGAAGAGCAAACAACGCCGCACACATTCCCGGCAGAGCAGCGGCCATGCCGGCTCCCGCAATGATTACCTGAATTCCCCGCTCCTCTGCGCTGCCGCACCAGTCAATCAACACATCCGGCTCCCGGTGGGCGGATATAATCCTGATCTCGTAATTGATTCCCAGCTCCTCCAACATATCCGCCGCCTTCGACATGACCTTCAAATCAGAGTCGCTTCCCATCACAATGCCCACAAGAACCTTGTTATCTTTCTCAGCCATAAGCAACCACGCCTTTCATGTTTTCTTATATCCGTCAATAAGTCCTCATTCTCTTTTATCTTACTAAAATAAGAAGCTTTTCGCAACCTTTAACAGCTAAAAAACAAAAACTTAAGAGTTGTCATAATTTGTTTATTTCTCAAAGGCTTCGTTCAAAAGCTCTGTTCCGGCCAACACGAATCTGCCATTTTTAATAACGGGAATTCTGGTGCCATCCTTTCTTACAGCAGTCAGTTCGCCCAATTCGTCATAGGGAATGGTAATATCCGTATGACAGTTAAAATAGGCTTCCGCCGGATTTTCCCTGCGCTGTGCCGATTTGGAATTTTCCTTTGCCACAATCTCTTTGCCGTCCGGATTGTACACACGCACATCCTCCGCTCCGTCATAGCAGGTATCTCCCACCGCAAAATGAGGCCCTGTCTTCTCTGCAATCAAAATAGGAAGCTTTGCCTCTACACCCAGCCTTCTGGCCATTACATAGGCGTACGTATTGGTGCCGATGGCAAACTCGCCTATGGGCAGCGTCTCATGACGGAACAGAATATTTTCCCTGACAAAGTTCCTGTTTTCCTCTTCCTTTTCAAAATTGCCGCAGGTATAGTCCTGAATCATGCCGTCCTCAAAGGTCAGGCACAAATCCCTGTATTCCAGACCGTTTAAAAACACCCTTGTAACATGGAGAGTCCCCTTTGTCCCCTCCAGCACAGGTGAAGTAAATACCTCGCCCACAGGGATGTTCACATCCGCCACGCAATTTTCAAAAATCGTTTCCTTATCGGGGTTTTCCAGTTTCCACAGGTTCACCTTCAAATCAGTCCTGTTGTCCCCGCAGCCCTTTATCTCGCAGTAATCCGCCGTGTCCAGAGCATCGATAAGCTTCTGCTGCACATTCCGGTAAAGCATATAGTCCAGCGTATTCAGCCTGATGGTCTCGTCAAACAGTTCCCGAAACACGGGTCCTATCTCCGGCACAGGGAAAGAGATAATGGTAAAGCTCCTCTCCTCCTCGATGATATACTGCCGTTTCAGCTCATTGAATTTCGTCCGGAACTCCACCCATAGCTTATTTTGCTCCTCGTCAAGCTTCAAATTCTCCGCCTTATTCACCAGATGAAAGTCCGCCTCACCGAAAGTTTCTACTACGGCAGGACCTGCATAGCCGTTGGCCTCCGCCTTATATTTCTCATAGCCTGTATGCAGCGCCTCCAGCATGCGGTTCACATAGCGCCTGTCCAGAAACAGACTGTTGTCATCTCTGTGGTCGTACCCGTACTGCCTGTTGACTGTGCCCCCTTCCACCACGTTCCGGCTGATGACCGGCTTCAGATTCAGCTTTGCAAGGTTCTCCACTGCCCGGCGGATCATTCGTTCAAAGCCGATATGATAATAGATGCCCGCTGTCTTTTTCTTTGACAGATCCTTCCCCGTCACCTCAAAACCGATGCGGTAGCCTTCCGTATAGGTATCCGCCATGGTTGCAATGGTATCCTCCGAAAGGGACGCCAGGTACCTGGCCATTTCCAGTTCATTTTCACTGACATATTTTCCGTAGGCATAAAGATACCTCACATCATTTAAATCGCTGTTCATGACAATGTCCACACAGAAACGGTTCTCCGGGCTCACCGAATTCCAGACCCATCTCTCCTCCTCTCTGTCCTCATTGTCACTGACATGCCAGTACAGGATATCTTTAATCTCCGCCGCACCGGGAAGACCATCGCCGGACTCACCCGCTTCAGCCGGGCCGCCGTCTGCACTCTCGCTGCCTGCCTCATGCCGCTCCGCGTCCGCATAGGTAAACGCCGTATACACCTCCAGAAACAGTTCCAATCCCACCGTCAGTTCCTCAAGCCGGTTCTCATACACCGCCCAGATCAGGTTTCGCAGCCTGTAATAAAGGTGGCTGAGCAGCCCGCCGTACTCCTTCCCCAGCCGGCTCACCGCATAGGCTGGGTTGCCATAACTCTCCTCATAATGGGCCGGAAGCACGTCCTCATACAATTCATGATTCCGCCTTTCCAGCTCGTCCAAGGGCGCCTTCTCCAGACCGCCCTCCGCCAGAAAGTTCCTTGTATCATCCAACAGCAGCAAAAATGCCGCCACACTGTCAAAATAACGCTTCAGCTCCTCACGGCCCAAGCTCTCCCCCAAGATGCTGCGAATGCGTTCCAGCGCAAGCCCGTAACGCTCCTCCAATATTTCCTGTGAAACCGTAATTTCTTCCGTCATCTTATAAACCTGCCTTTCCTGTATCCGGTATACTGCGCACCGGACCGCTTCTATCTGAAACCGTTCAGCCCACACAAATTCATAAAAGCGGCCGAACTGTTATCAAAGGTTTACCCCCGCATACAAAATCAGGCTGACACACCCCAGATCTAACAGATTCAATACCACCCCCAGCACGGGAAAAAATCTGTAATAGCTTCTGTCGCAGGCCGTCAGCACCCCTAACACAATTCCCACCAGAGAAAACACCGTGGCCAGCACGCCCGTAAAGCCATATTTTACGGCGGCTTCCCCTCCGCTCCGATAGGCAAAAAACACTGCCGTCACCAGGGCAGCCAAGCTGATAACGCCCAGAATGACGGACATGATTCCCCTGTTGGAATGTCTTTTATTTGTAAAAATATACCCTTTTCTTTTACTCATAAAACTCTAACGGGGCACTTCCGGGCGAGTTGTCCACCTCGCAGGAAATGCCCCGCTGCTGCTCCTATTTAAAATAATATGTTAGACTTGCGTGCAAGCAGCCTGCCGCCGGTCACAAGCAGCAGAATCCCTGTCACAATGCCCACTACAAGGGAGACAACTCCTATCGCAATATTTGTAGCTCCGGCAAGCTTCATTGTCTTATAAACCTTCTGTTCCATAACTGTGCTCCTTTCGGTTTTCTTTTCCCCTGTGGTCAGAATATCATTTTGTTCGCTCATCTCTTCACTATGCACCATATGTTTCATAATACTTATCAATCGCCGCCTTTATCGTATCATCAATATAGTTTTGACCTTTGTATGGCCTGTTGTACAGATGCTCCACAACCTCCTGCATATTCACAATGGCATGTGCCTCAAAGCCGTATTTCTCTTTTATCTCCTCCAGAGCGCTTAAATGTCCGCCAAGACCTTTTTCCATACGGTTTAAAGACACCATCAACCCCTTGACTTCCACATTTCCCTGTGCTTTGATAATGGGGAAGGTCTCTTCAATGGACTTTCCTGAGGTGGTCACATCCTCAATGATAACCACTTTGTCTCCGTCCTTGATACCGCTTCCCAGAAGAATTCCCACATCGCCGTGATCTTTTTCCTCCTTCCGGTTAGAGCAGTAGCGCACATCCCTGCCGAACAGATTGCTGTAGGCAATGGCCGTTGTCACGCTTAAGGGTATGCCCTTATACGCCGGGCCAAACAGTACATCAAAATCGTCCCCGTAATTTTCATGGATTGCTCTGGCGTAATATTCGCCCAGCTTCCTCAACTGAGTACCCGTCACATAGGCCCCTGCATTCATAAAAAAGGGAGATTTCCTGCCGCTTTTCAAAGTAAATTCACCAAACTTCAATGCCTGGCTGTCCACCATAAACTCGATGAATTCCTGCTTGTATTGTTCCATCCGTCTCAAAGCTCCTTTGTTTTCCTTTCTCTACTTTACCACAAGAACACCTTTTCTTCAATGATTTTTTTCCGCACGCAAAAAGAGCGCCGAAGCGCCCTTTTTAAGCAAACTTTGTCCCTTACAGCTTTTATCCTTTTACGGCACCGCCGGTTACACCTTCCACATAGTATTTCTGGAGGCACATGAACAAAATTGTAATCGGAATTGCAACCAGAACGCCGCCGGCACAGAATTCGGTGTAGTGGGCTGCCAGACTGCTTGAACTTCCAATCATATTGTTCAAACCTACCGCAACGTTCATACCTTCGCTGGTATTATGCGCGATATAACTTGCAAACATGAAATCTCCCCAGGGAGACATGAACGCCGTTAAAATGGTGTAAATAATAATGGGCTTTGACATGGGAATAATAATAGAAAACAACACCCTCGCCCTTGTAGCACCGTCCACTCTGGCCGCCTCGTCAAGAGATTTCGGAACCGTATCGAAGAAGCCCTTGGATACATAATATCCCATGCCTGAACTTGCAGTATATACAAGAATCAGTCCCCAAATGGAACCGGTTCCGGTCAATCCCATACTGCTTAACACCTTATATAGAATAATCATGGACAGGAATCCGGGGAACATACCGATGACAAGCATAGCGTTCATCAGCACCTTTCTTCCCGCAAACCTGGTTCTGGATAAGGTATAACTCACACAGAGAACCATAATGGGCTGAATGATTGCCACCGCAATGGCAATAATCAGAGTGTTAAGATACCATTTTGGATATTTGACTACATCGGATCCTTCAAAAAGTGCAATGTAGTTCTTTAACCCCCATTGCTTCGGGAACACATAGCCCACCTGCATGGTTGTCTCGCAGCGGAATGACTCCAGCACGATCATAAGGAACGGAATCAGCCAGACAATGGAAATGATCGCCAGTATAATGTAAGTGACGATATTACCGGTCATGGTTTTTCTCTTTAAACTTTTATATTTTTTGGAAGTTTTCTCACTCATTATTGGAAATCCTCCTCATTCTTATTTGACGGCAGCACATTGTATACAATCATTGACAATGTGGCAACCACAACGAATATCATGATACCGACAACGGAAGCAAGCTTAAAGTTACTGTCTGCGCCGGTGGTAATCTTATATAGCCAGGTAATCAGCAAATCCGTATCCGTTGCCGAGGTTCCGCCCACCGTAAGCTTCGGATTGGAGATTGCTCCGCCTGTAAGAAGGAATATAACGTTAAAGTTGTTGATATTACCGATAAAGCTGGTCAACAGATACGGACCTGTAATAAACAGCATATAAGGAAGCGTAATCTTCACAAACTGCTGAACCGCATTTGCCCCGTCGATTTTTGCGGATTCATACAAATCCTCCGGAATGTTCATCAAAATACCGGTGGCAATCAGCATCAGATAGGGAATGCCAATCCATACATTGATCAGGATAACAAGAATCCGCGCTGCGGTTGCATTTCCCCAGAAATCAAAGGGCACATCAAGAATTCCCGACTTAATGAGGAAGCCATTGATCAAACCGTTTTTTGCAAAAAGCTTTGACATATACATCAGTGAAATAAACTGGGGCACCGCACTTGTCATCACCAGGATTCCACGCCATAATTTCTTAAGCTTGATTCCCTTCTTATTAATAAGAAGCGCTACCACAATCCCAAGGAAGTAGTTCGTAAAGGTGGCAAAAAAAGCCCATGTAAGAGTCCAGCCGAGGATATGCTTAAATGCATAGCCCAAATTACTTTTCTGAGAATTGAACAGCTCCGCAAAGTTAGCCCAGCCCACCCATGTAAACAGATTGCTGAATCCGTCATGGGCACCGTCATAATTTGTGAATGCAACCACAATCATGAACAGAATCGGCAGAACCGTAAACAAAAAGATTCCAAGCAGCGGAACCGCCAGCAGCGTCTTGTGGAATTTAGCGTCTACCAGATCATGAATATCTGCCTTAAACTTCTGAGGACGCTTTCCGCTCCTGATAATCTCATCATTTTCCCTGCTCTGCTTAATGCTCATTCTCCAGGCAATCACCATGGCAACGCAAAATACCACCGAAAGTCCGCCGAAGAGAAGAATCTTAAAAGAATCATCTCCTGCCACGCGAACATAAGTATCCAATACTGCATCGTATACCTCGCCTGCCTTGACATCACCCAGGGTGCCCAATTTGCTCATCCACCCTGCGCCTGTTGTTACGGTATACCAGATAAATACGATTTCAAGCAGCAAAAACGCCGCGCCACGCACAATCTGGCCACACGCGAAATTGCCAAATCCCATAATAAGGTAAGATATTTTGGTTCTCCATGACCCCGTAATCAAGGTCATAACTAAATCCTTTAATTCTCTGCCTACTGCACATACGGCTGTCTTGACACCACGTCCGATGGCCTTGCCGATTCCGACCAGAAAAGCGGGAATGGCCACAAGGAATCGACGGATATTATATAAAATTCGCTGAAAGGTTCCAAGACCCTGATATTCAATCCATGAGAGTTTTTCCATAATCATCTGCCTCATCTATTTTTTTACAAAAGCCACCCCGGACTGTTGATTGCCAGGGTGGCTTTTGTTGATTCATACCGAAACCACAGTGGCGTTATTACTTAGCTGTCACGGTAAGAGTAGCGGTTCCTGCGCCCGCATCATAGACTAATGTCACAACATATGTGCCGTCAGCCTCAATCACAATATTATCTCCGTTAGCCGCGCCGTCTGCACCGAAGTTTACATCCCAGCTTGCGCCCTGACGAACCTTAAACTCATCGCCTGCCTTGAACTCCTGCTCTGCAGTCCATGTTCCAGCAGGGTCTTCTGTCATCGCCACATCAGTATCCCAGTTATATCCGCCGAATGAACCAATCAGGGAGAATGCATTCTTCTGCTCATCTGACATCTGGAACAATGCACCGATAGAAGCATCGTATGCCTCCAATGCTGCCTGAAGGTCAGCATCTGTATTAGCTTCACGGGCATTGGTGCCAAGCAGCTTGGCGATATCCCACCATGAACCGTGGATGTTGCCCTGAGAAACGGAGTAAGGAGCCTGTGCGTTGAATGCCAACAAAGCTTCATTTGCCTTAACAGAGTCGTTCTCCATAGCTTCCTTGTTAGCAGGTCCCCAGCCCTGTGCTTCATATCTCTCCAATGAGCACTCTGCGTTGGTAAGGTAAAGAGCCAGCTGCTGCAGAACAGCGCCCTTGGTAGCGTCCGCCTGAGGCTTAACGCCCATCAGCTTACAGCCTGAGTAAGAACCCATATGATAGGACTGTCCGTCAACCGTGAAAGAAGGAAGTTCCGCAACACCGTAATTGTCGCCAAGGGCTTCCTTAGCCGCCGATGAGCCCCATGTACCGCAGACAACTACTGCAGAAGGGGTTGCTGCCGCAAAGTCAGCAGCATTTGATGAGGAAAGGAAGCTGGTAGACTTAACCAGTTTCTCCATACCCTTCATAGCGATAAGGCCTTCGGGCGAGTTGAAGTTGTCGTTCACACTGGTGAAAGAACCGCTAGTATCGGTTGTCCACTCTGATACGCATCCTGTTGCAAAGAAGAAGGATGCCGTATACCATGCAGAGGTCTCACATTCCATGGAGAACATTCTTCCTGCCGCTTCGCAGTCAGCGATGATGTCTTCCAGGCTTCCCAGATGCTCCTCTTTCACAACGCTCTTATCATAATACATGAAATATCCGTTGTCTGCGGTAAGAGGATAGCAGTACAAATCATTTCCTACGGATGCAGCCTTAATGGCAACCTCTGCATCCAACTCTCTGACAGTCGCCGCTGTCTTCTCTCCCAGTTTGCTTAAAGCGCCTGCTTCAACCAGACGTGTCAGCTGATCCTGTGCGAAACAGAAAATATCTGCGCCGCTCTCCACATCCGTAATCATATTGGAAGCGGAATCGGACTCCGAGATGCCTTCTACTGTAGCGTTAATCACGATACCGGGGTTTGCATCGCAGAATCTCTGGATCTGCTGCTTTGTCAAATCAGCGATTCCTTCTGATTCAGACACCCAAAGGGTGATGTCATAGGTACCTGCCAGAGCGCTGTTGTCACCGCTGCCGTCAGCGCCGCCCGTGCTGTCTCCAGGCGTTCCTGCGCCCCCCCCCATTTGATCCTGAGCCGTTTGTTCCGGCGTCATTGTTGCCGCAGGCTGCCAGGCTCATCGTCAAAGCCAGGCCCAGGGCAAGAAACTTTACCAATTTCTTCTTCATTTTTTTCTCCTCCTTATTATTATATTAAAAGAATTCTTGCGAATCCTCTAATACCGATATTTTACTTTTCAAGTACCACGCTTGTTCTTGCGCCAATCTTTAATGTGGCGCCATCCAAGCTTGCCCCGCTGCCCAATCCCACGGAATCCGTAATTCTCGTATATTCCCCGGTTACTCCTGTCAGGGCCGAAAGCTCGATCTCAATTTCTTCCGCCGAAATATTATGCAGAAGCAGTATCTGTGAATCTCCATAGGTTATTTCAAATCCGCCCAGCTCGCTGAATTTGGAACTGACTGCCTCGTAATCCCCCCGGGCGATTTCCGGGTGCCGGTTCCGGACTGCGATAACATTTGCGTAATAATGATATAAGCTGTTCTCATCACTCAACTGATCTGCCACGGTTCCGTTCAACTGTTTGTCTCCCGGGAAATCGCTTCCGATGGGATCCTTCACCGTGTCGCCGTCCCCCCACAGCATGGCGAGACGCCGGTTGGCATCCGTGTTTGCAGCTCCCCTGGTTCCCTTCATTCCAATCTCTTCGCCGTAATAAATGAACGGCGAACCGCTGCACAGAATCAGCAGATTGACAGCCACCTGGGCGTTGCCGGTGCTGGCATTCAAAAAGCCCGCGGCTCTGTCCGTATCATGGTTTGCCAGGAAATTACAAATCATGCCGTATTCGCTGTTCTCGGCGAGAACCTTGTCCTGATAACTCGTTATATATCCGGTATAGGAATTAATCTGGCCGCTCCTGACCGCTTTAGTCAACACGCCCTCTCCCTGACCGATCTGAAAGTTAAAGCAATTCAGGCTGCCTACATATTCTAAAGTCTCCTGGTCTGATGACCAGCACTCGCCTACACAATAAATGTCCTCTTTATATGCCCGAAGTTCTTTCATGTACCAGTCCCAAAACGCAGCGGACTTTCCTGTATCATTGAAATAAACATATTTGATTGCATCAAACCGGAATCCATCCACACCCAGGTCAATATAATATTTAGCAACATTAAGGACTTCCTGTTTGACCGTTTCATTGTCGTAGTTTAACTCCGGCATATCTCCGCTGAAGTTGCACTCGTAATATTCGTCCGTGCAGCCCGGTATCTGGCGGTAAGTTCTTCCGCTGACCTGTGTCTCCTTCGTCACCCATGTATAAAAGTCATAATAGGGACTTGCAGTATCTCCGTTCTTATGGGCATCCGCAAAGCTTATAAACCACGGATGCGAGGATGATGTATGATTCAGAACCAAATCCAGAATCACCTTTACATTCCGCTCATGACATACCTCAAGGAGTTCCTTCAAATCCTCCTCCGTGCCGAAGTCACTGTCAATTTGGTAATAGTCAGCCACATCATATTTGTGATAAGAGGGAGATGAAAAAATCGGTGTCAGCCAGATTCCCTGAATTCCAAGGCTTTCCCCGGAATTAATATTTCCATCATTCAAATAATCTATTCGATTAATGATTCCTCTTAAATCCCCGATACCATCACCATCGGAATCAGAGAAGGAGCCTGTAAAAATCTCATAAAACACACGATAATTATCATCAATCGTATCTACCTGCGCTGTCAGGTTTTCCCCTGCATCCTCCGGTGCTTTCTCTCCGCAGCCGGTCATTCCGGCCAGCATCCCTGCTGCAAGCAGCCAGCACATTATCCGTCTGCTTAAATGATATACATTTTTCATAATATTCTTTGCTCTCTTGCCTACATTGCGTTTCGTTCTATGTATCTTGGCTTAATGTTAGCATAGGTTTTTTGTATCGTCAACCCCTGTTTTTGTGCAGTTCATACAAAAAAACAGAAAATCTTGATGCTTTTTGTGCAAATTTCTCCCCTTATCGAACCTTTTTTACAAAAAGTTTCGAAACCAGGTCCTTTTTTGTTTTCGGTCTTTCCCTGGCCCGGAACCCATAAATCCGCGCTGTTTGGATCCCTTTTCGGGAAAATCAACGAAAAAGTTTAGTGGCAACACCCTTTTTCTACGATTCAATGTCCCATTTTTCAAATGGAAAACGTTTTTCATTTGTTGAAAATGATGAATTTATTACTCTTCTTCCCCAGTATCATTCCACTGCATGCTTTCACTTCCGGTCTGCCTGTCACCGGCTTTCGGCAGCTCCCACAGGCTTCGTCCGCCAGAATTTCCCATTCCGTTCCATAGGATTCCCGGCATTCCGCCTCCCGCTGCGCATCCGATACATCCGGCATTCCGGGCAGTTTCACCGGAACGCTTTTACCTGACGCATTATAATATATCAGCAGCTCCTCCCAGACGGAATCTTCTTCTCCCTTCCCGCCCCGGTTGTCCACACGAAAGGATACCACCCCCTCGTTATGAACAGTCTGATCCTGTATCCGTTTCCAAGCATCCCTGGACTTGTCACACAGACCCGGCAGCCTCCCGCGCAGAGAAATCAGACCTCTGTAATATTCCACCAATTCTCGGAAGCGCTCCGTCTGCCTCCACCGGAGCATATTTATCTTCGGGTCTGAGCGATAGCTGTTGTCATCCCCGAATTTCGTGCGTCCGAACTCCTCACCCGCCTGAAGGAACAGATACCCCTGACAGGTAAAGCAGATAAAGGCGGCAAGCTTGTTGGCCGCCAGGATTTCCGGCCTGGGTTCCAGATAGTCCGGCTCCTGTCTCACAGCATTTCCTCTCTCCATGGTCAACAGCAGCTTATCCCACAGGGTAAAATTGTCATGGGCGGAAATGTAGTTGACTATCTGACTGCAGCTGTTAGGGCAAAAACCCTCCCTGTTGTCGCGCCAGCCTGTAACCGCGTGGAGCAGCCGCTTCTCCAGGCCTCTGCCTCCGTTGACAAAACCGGGCTTTTCTGCCAGAAACACATCGCCCTTTATCAAATCCCTGGTATCATCCGAAAATATAGCAATAGAATCCGACAGCTTACTTATATTTTCCTTCAGCACTGGATGCGTGCCCTTCTCCATGGGGGAATCCCCCGCCCGCCAGGGTTCGCCGTACAACAGCTTTTCCCCCGCGCCAAACTCCGCGTCCAGTTCCCTGCGAATGCGGTTCATCAGCTCTGTGGTAAGCAGTCCCATCAAATCAAAACGGAACCCGTCTATATGATACTCTCTGGCCCAGTAGAGTACAGAACTGACAATATAGTTATCCACCATAGCGCGCCCCGCCGCTATATCGTTTCCGCAGGCCGAGCCATCGGACAGTTCTCCGTCCTCCCACCTTCTGCAGTAATACCCCGGAACAATCCGTTCAAACCAAGAGTCCTTCTCATACATATGATTGTAAACCACATCCATCACTACCCGGATTCCCGCCCGGTGCAGGGCCTGCACCATCTCCTTGCACTCCCGGATGCGAACGGTTCCATCGGTCACATCCGTGGCAAAGGAACCCTCCGGCACATTGAAATTCACCGGATCGTAGCCCCAGTTAAACTGTCTGTCATCTCCCGCCTCGTCCAGCCATCCGAAATCAAAGATGGGAAGCAGATGTACATGGGTTATGCCAAGCTGACGTAAATACGCAACCCCGGTAGCACTCTCTCCCGAACCTCCGCCTTTGCCGGGAAAAGTAAACGCCTTGTACTTGCCCCGAAACCGTTCAGGAACTCCGCTTTCAGGATCGAAGGAGAAATCCTTTACATGCAGCTCATAGATAATAGTCTCCGGCTTTGCCTCCGGCGGCTTATCCTGCTGAAAGCCCTCCGGATTCGTCCGTTCCAGATCCACCACCATGCTGTGCCTGCCATTGCAGTCACAGGCTCTTGCATAAGGGTCTGCGCTCTGCACCAGCCTGTCCTCTGTCCGGACCCGGTAATCATAGTAGGTCCCATGCAGGCTTCCCGGAACCTCCAGCTGCCAGACTCCCCGATTCCCTCTTTTCATAGAAATGACTTCCTCAGAAATCCCTGTCACAGTGCTTTCTGCCTCCGCATTTTCCGGCCGGGCATCGTTTCCGCCCGCCTCTTTGTTCTGCCCGTAAAGACATAGCTCCACCTGCTCCGCAAGAGGCGCCCAAAGCCGGAACACAGTTCTTTCACTGCTGCAGACCGCTCCCAAATCCTGTCCTGTATACTCGTACTGCTCGTCAAATTCTCTGTTATAAATAAACATAGCGCCATCAACTTTCGTTAAGTTTCGTTTCTATGAATCCTACCACGGGTTTGCGGAAACGTCAATGAGGTATTTCCGGTTTCGAAACTACAATGGAAGACTTTTCGCGGCAGGAGACCGCCAATGCCTTGTCAGTCCATAATAATACCGGGACTGCAGCTTTGCAGTCCCGGTAATGTTTAGTAAATTTACATTGCAGCTTTAATGGCCGCCAGCAGTTCACCGTAGTCGTCAAAGGCAGGCAGGTCCGGATAATCCGCTTTAATCCTGTCCGTACTCCTGAACAGAAAGCCCGCCTTGCCGGCCTGAATCATCGCTAAGTCGTTATAGCTGTCACCACTGGCGATGGTATCGTAACCGATAGACTGCAGCGCCCGTACAGTGGTCAGCTTGGAATTTTCAATCCGCATCTTAAAGCCTGTAATCTCACCGTTTTCCGCCACCTCCAGAGAGTTGCAGAATATGGTTGGCCAGCCCAGTTTCTCCATGAGCGGCGAAGCAAACTGTGTAAAAGTGTCGCTGATAATGATAACCTGAGTAATGCTTCTCAGCTCATCCAGGAACTCCTTTGCTCCCGGCAGCGGCTGAATGGTGGCGATTGTATCCTGAATCTCCTTCAACCCTAAGCCGTGCTCCTTCAGAATACCGATGCGCCACCGCATCAGCTTATCATAATCCGGCTCGTCCCGGGTAGTCCTTCTAAGCTCCGGAATACCGCTTGCCTCTGCAAAGGCAATCCAGATTTCCGGCACCAGCACTCCCTCCAAATCCAGGCAAACTATATTCATTCCGCACCCCTCCTGTCTATTGCACCGGCAATATCTTCCCTCATGTCCAGCACAGCCGCTCTGGAAGCGTCTGCATATGCCTCCGGGCCGTACTTGGCGTACTGCTCCTGCTGATATGCCGCTATGATTCCCCTTGAGGAACTGATGATGGCCCCCAGGCCGTCCCGGTTAAAAAAGTGTACCAAATCGGCTCCCTTTCCGCCCTGAGCGCCATAGCCCGGCACCAGAATAAAGGTATTCGGCATCACTTTTCTCAATATCCTTCCCTGCTCAGGGTAAGTGGCTCCCACCACTGCCCCCACATAGCTGTAATCTCCGCTCTCCGGCATACATTCGGCCCCCCAGGCGGCTACCTGCTCTCCCACATGCTCATACAGGGGTTTGCCGTCAATGAGCCTGTCCTGGAATTCCCCGCTGCTGGGATTGGAGGTCTTTACCAGAACAAAGATGCCCCTTTTCTCCTGGGCGCATATTTTGGTAAAGGGCTTCACACCGTCGGAACCCAGATAGGGATTCACCGTCACAAAATCCTCGTCAAAGCCTGCCCACGCCTTACTGCCCACCTGCACTTTACCCAGATGGCCCACCGCATATGCCTCAGAGGTAGAACCAATGTCTCCCCTCTTGACATCGCCAATGACTACCAGATCCCTTTCTCTGCAGTAATCCACTGTCTTCTTAAATGCAATCATGCCCGGAATGCCAAACTGCTCATACATGGCAACCTGGGGCTTCACTGCGGGAATCAAGTCATAAATCGCATCTACGATTCCCTTATTGTACTGCCAGACTGCCTCAGCCGCGCCCTCCAGGGTCTCGCCGTATTCCCCGAAGGCCTTCTGCTTTATATGATCCGGCACATATTTCAGCATGGGATCCAACCCCACCACAATGGGCGCATTTGTCTTCTGAATCTTTGCAATCAATTTATTTATCATACCAAAACTCCATTCAACTGTTCTGCATATTTTTTTATATTGGACGCATTGACATACTTTTTCTGGCTGTCACCGTTTACCACCACCAGCGTAGGCGCCTGCATTACGCCGTAACGACCTGCCAGTTCCATGTTCTCTTCTGCATCGACGGCCACATAGTGCACACCCTTCAGATATTCCTTCGCCAGCTTACAGTTGGGGCATGTCTTCGTGGTAAATAAGTACCTGACATCCCTGGGCTGCTCCACCTCCACCTGAGGATCCCCGGCGAAATTAGACAGGGTGACAACGCTCCTGGTGGGACGCTTCAGGACAGAATGCTCAATGTCGTACTCCGTACGGTTAGCGAACTCCTGCAGCTTGCCGTCATTCCAGTTCTGCACAGGACGGTAATAGCCTGTGATGCGGCTGTAAACTTCCGTTCCCGCCCCGCAGTGAGGACAGGTTTTCACCTCCCCCGCAAGATAGCCATGGGTCTTGCATATAGAGTAAGTGGGCGACAAGGTATAATAGGGCAGCCTGTAATTCTCAGCAATCTTACGCACCAGCGCAGCGGCGGCCCTCCAGTCCGGAAGCTTCTCCCCCAGGAAGGCATGGAACACCGTTCCTGAGGTGTACAGAGTCTGCAGCTCATCCTGAATATCCAGCGCGTCAAAAATGTCAGTGGTATAATCCACAGGCAAATGGGAGGAATTGGTATAATAAGGCGTATCCCCCTGCTTTCCAGCCGTCTTGATTGCCGGCCAGCGCTTCTTGTCATGCTTTGCCAGACGGTAGGCAGTGCTTTCCGCAGGAGTTGCCTCCAGATTATACAAATCACCGTACTGCTCCTGATAGTCTGAGAGACGGCTGCGCATATGGTTCAGCACCTTTTTTGCAAACTCCTGGGTCTTTACACTGGTCATATCATCCCTGAGCCAGTTGGCGTTCAATCCCACCTCGTTCATACCGATAAGCCCAATGGTGGAAAAATGATTGTCAAAGGATCCCAAATAACGTCTGGTATAGGGATACAGCCCCTCCTCCAGCAGTTTGGAAATGACACCCCTCTTAATTTTCAGGGAACGGGCAGCCACATCCATCATATGGTTGAGTCTGGCAAAAAAATCGTCCTCGTCAGAGGCCAGATATGCGATTCTGGGCAGATTGATGGTGACAACGCCCACGCTGCCCGTACTCTCGCCGGATCCGAAAAACCCGCCTGTCTTTTTCCGCAGTTCTCTCAGGTCAAGACGCAGACGGCAGCACATACTCCGCACATCGCTGGGCTGCATATCCGAGTTAATATAATTGGAAAAATACGGCGTCCCGTACTTTGCCGTCATCTCAAACAAAAGCCTGTTGTTCTCTGTGTCAGACCAATCAAAATCCCTTGTGATGGAATAGGTGGGAATCGGATACTGGAACCCTCTGCCGTTGGCGTCTCCCTCAATCATGGTCTCAATAAACGCCTTGTTGACCATGTCCATCTCAGGTTTACAGTCCTTGTATTTAAAATCCATCTCCCTGCCGCCCACAATCGCCGGCAGCTCCGCCAGGTCATCCGGTACCGTCCAGTCCAGGGTAATGTTGGAGAAAGGTGCCTGAGTCCCCCAGCGGCTTGGCGTATTTACACCATAGATAAAAGCTTCAATACACTTTTTCACTTCGTCATAGCTTAAGCCGTCCACCTTGACAAAGGGCGCAAGATAGGTATCAAAAGAGGAAAATGCCTGTGCACCCGCCCACTCATTCTGCATAATTCCCAAAAAATTCACCATCTGGTTGCAGAGCACGGAAAGATGTCTCGCCGGAGCGGAGGTAATCTTGCCGGTAATTCCCCCAAGTCCTTCCTGAATCAGCTGCTTCAAGGACCAGCCTGCACAATACCCGGTGAGCATGGACAGATCATGGATATGAATGTCAGCATTTCTATGGGCCTCTGCAATCTCTTCATCATAAATCTCAGACAGCCAGTAATTGGCTGTAACAGCACCTGAATTGCTTAAAATAAGTCCGCCCACCGAATAGGTGACGGTAGAATTCTCCTTAACCCGCCAGTCTTCTACCTTTACATAGCCGTTCACAACCTCTTTGTAATCCAGAATTGTGGAAGTCATAGTACGCATTTTCTCCCGCTGCTTGCGGTACAGGATATAAGCCTTTGCCACTTCCTCGTAGCCGGCCTGTCCCAGAACCCGCTCTACGCTGTCCTGAATATCCTCCACGTGGACTCCGCCATCCTTTACCTTACTCTGAAAATCAGCCGTCACACGCAACGCGAGCAAATCGATAATGTCATTTGTATAGCTCATCTGTGTGGCATGAAATGCTTTCATAATGGCATCATTAATTTTTGTAAGCGTAAAGTCAGCTCTTTCCCCGTTTCTTTTAATAACCTGCATACAAAACCTCCCTGCTATCTTTGCCGGCAAAGCCGCGCTTTATCTATTATAGCATTATTTGGATGGCAAGTCAACGCGAGATACAAAATATGGTGGTTGTTTTTTCAAAAAGCGGAATATATTGTACCTTTCTGCGTATATTAATTAAATAATTCAGACAAAAGAATCAATGTATCCACTGTTTAGCCTTTTTATATAAACTAAATTATTACCTCCTATTTGTCATAATTTATTGAGTTCATGAAATCATATTTTACGAAATGTAAAAAGATATAAAATAGATTTCAAAGTACTTTGGAATACTTCGGAAGAAAGGAAGGCGGAACCACATGACAACAGGAGCAATTCTTGCCCGGCTGCGGCAGGAAAAAGGAATCGGTCAGAAAGAGCTTGCCGCCTACCTGAAAGTGTCCATTGGAACTATCTCCAACTACGAGAACAACGTTCACTCTCCTGACCTTGCAACACTTCGCCGGCTGGCTGATTATTTCGGCGTGACGGCGGATTATCTGCTGGGCCGCACACTCTACCGCGGCAACCCCGGAGTCCTGAATCATCGCCTTTCCGACGAATATACAATAACGGATATCATAAATACGGTGCTCACCTTTGACAGCAGCACCGTAAATCATCTCATGGAATATGCAAAATTTCTACAGACCAAGATGTCGAACTAACTAAAATCCGATTTTTCCGACCGGATTATCTCGTTGACAGGAAATCGTACTCTCTGCGGGCCTGCTGGTCGTCCGGATAATTTTTCAGATAATTGTTTATCAGCACATAGGCACGCTCATATTCTCCCAGATACTCATACGCTGCAATTTCATTGAAAGAAAGCGCCTGCATCATGGTACTGTCCTCCAGCTGCATTCCCGCCTGAAACGCTTCCAGGGCCTTTGTGTACTCCCCTTTTGCCATCTCACAGAGTCCCAGCTGATTATAAACCTCCGCATTCGCCTCATACTGTCCCAGATAGTTGCTGTACACGCTGGCGGCATAGTTGTAATCCCCCGTGGCTTCATAGGCGCGTCCCAGGTAAAGATAGCTTTCTGCACTGCCCTCTCCTCTGGCTTCCTCCAGTGCAAGGCATGCCTTCTGATATTCCCCCTGGTAATAATAAATGCGTCCCCTGGTAAAATTATCCATCTTCTTGTCACCGGCGGCAAGGGCAGTCTGCAGATACTCCTGCCCTTCCTCCCTGTAGCCGAAATACGCCAGCACCTCATAAATCTCTATCAGCCTGTCATAATTTTTGGCATCCATGGCAAGAACCTTGTCAAAGTCCTCCTTTGCTCCCTGAAAATTTCCCAGATTCATTCGCACATTTCCTCTCAAAAAATATGCGTCCTTCTCTTCCGGCCGCAGCGCCAGAATTGCATTGTAAGCGTCCTCCGCCTCACTGTACCGGCCATCCTTGGTATAAGCGGCGGCAAGATAATAATTGGTATCAAAATCTATATTCTGCACAAAGCCGTTGCTGTGGGCAAGGGAACGCAAAAAGGCTTCCGCCGCCTGGCCGTAATCCGTGATCCCCATGTAGGCAATCCCTCTGGAGCGTTCAATCAGCCTCAGGTTCTCACCCGCTTCCTCTGCCTCCGCCAATTCCGCAAGCGCTCCCTCATAGTCCAGATTTTGTATCATCAGGGTGGCATTGGCTGTTTTCTCACCGACGCCCCCACAGCCTGTAAGCAGGCATAGCATAATGAGGCACACGGCCGTATATATGCACTTCTTTTGCATTTTCTCCTGAGTCATTTCATATAATCTCCGCTTCTGTGTTCCCCATCTTTGCCGGCAGCACCTCAGCTGTATCTCACAGCGCTATCGGCAGCATCCTTAGGCAGTATCTCACCGTGTCGTCGGCAGCATCCTTAGGCAGTGTCTCACAGCGTCATCGACAGCATCCCTCACTCTGCATCTGCTGCATCCAGCTTTGAGGTACAGTGAGGACACCTTGTGGCCTCGATTGCAATCTCGCTCATACAGAAGGGACACTTTTTCGTGGCGGGCGCCGCTGGCTTCTCTTCCTCCTTATGGCTCAGCCTGTCGCCCAGCGTATTAATCAGCTTAATCAGCAGAAAGATTACCAGCGCCGTAATCAGGAAGTTAATAATCGCCGTGATGAAATTGCCGTAATTGAGCACGGGCGCGTCCTCCCCATTGCCCATAGTCAATGTCAGATAGCTGAAGTCCGTCCCGCCGAAAATTGCCAGAATAGGGGTCAGTATATCCTGGTTCAGCGAAGTCACAATAGAGGTAAACGCACCTCCCACAATCACACCCACTGCCATATCCATCACGTTGCCCCGCATAATGAACTTCTTAAACTCCGCAATAAAACCCTTTTCTTTTCCTCTTTCCTTACTCATATGCAGCCTGTCCTTTCTTTTATCTGTCAGTCACCCCAGCGTTACATTGCTTTTGTGCTACTATGCCTTCATTATATCAAAGCTGGCAAATAAAGCAACTTTTTTAAAAGAAGTGTTATAATTTTGCCAAATATGGTATAATCAGCAGTGCTTGGGTTTGCATATACCTACAACTTCAAATGAAAGAGGTACATATACATGACAAAACAGGAAATATCCGAAATCAAAAAGCTTCTCACCCCGAAAAACTGTTCTATCACCCGCATCTGCGGCTGTTATGTAGATGGCGAGAAGAATAAAAAAACCGAACTGAAGCAGGCGTTTCTGGCACTGCCTGAGGAGGAAATGTTCAAATACTTTGAAATTCTGCGAAAGACACTGTCCGGCACTCTTGGCAGGAATCTGCTGACTCTGGACTTCCCTTTAAACAGCGAGGAGGAAGGCGGCGCCCAGGAATTCCTTCTGCGCCTTCGGGACAGTAAGCTTAAGGATGATGTCCTGCTGGAAGAATTTTATGACAGAATCATCGCCAACTATGAATTTGTAGGCAATTACCTGATTCTGGTGGTACACGATGTCTACGATGTGCCCGGACGTACCAGGGATGGAATTGAAATGGAGGATGCCTCCGATGAAATTTATGAGTATCTGCTGACATGTATCTGCCCTGTGGAGCTCTCAAAGCCCGGTCTGTCCTACGACGCGGCGGAAAACACCTTCCGCAACCGCATCCGTGACTGGGTGGTGGGACTTCCTGATGCAGGCTTCCTATTCCCGGCGTTCACCGACCGCAGCTGCGATCTCCACAGCACCCTTTATTACTCCAAAGACCCTGAGGAATTAAAGGAAGGATTTGTGAGCGAACTCTTAGGCTGCCCCCTGCCCCTGTCCGCCGGCAATCAGAAAGAAACCTTCCAGACTCTGATTGAAGAAACCCTTGGTGAGGACTGCGACATTGAAATCGTGAAAAATATCCATGACAAGCTCACCGAGATGGCCGAGGAGCACAAGGAGGAGCCGGAGCCCCTGGTTCTTGACAAAAAAGAAGTAAAAACCATACTTGCCGACAGCGGCGTCTCCAACGAAAAACTGGAGGCCTTTGACATGCGCTACGACGAGACTGCCGGAGAAACCGCCCCGCTGCTTGCCAGCAATGTTATGAACACGAGAACCTTTGAGGTCAAGACTCCCGATGTTGTCATCAAGGTCAGCCCTGACCGCACCGACCTCATCGAGACCCGGAGCATAGGCGGACAACAGTGCCTTGTCATCCGCCTGGATGGCGGTGTTGTGGTCAACGGAATCACAGTTCGCCCAGGTACTGCAGAGGATGCGGACGAGGAATAACCAAAAAAGCTTCACAGCTCCTCCGTCAGTTCGCAGATCTCATCAATCATGGAACCGATGGTCTCAATGGTATCCAGCAGGGGGCCGTCCGTGGTAATGTCAATTCCCGCCAGAGCCGCAAGCCCAACAGGGTCCAGGGTGCTTCCCGCAGCCAGCACTTTCTTCCAATCCTCCGCAACGGCTTCCCCCTCCGTCTCCAGGCGTTTGCAGACCTGAGTGGCAACGGTAAGTCCCGCGCTGTAGGTGTAGGAATACAGGCCCATATAATAATGGGGCTGGCGCATCCAGGTCAGCTCCGCTCCCTGATTTATTTCTACCGCATCCCCCCAGAATTTTTCCAGCGTACTGCGCATAATGCCGCTTAACTGTTCCGCCTGCACGCTCTCCCCGGCGTCCACCAGCTTGTATACCTCCCGCTGATAAGCCGCCTCCAAAAGATGTGTTACAAAATTATGATAATAGGTATTGCTCACCATACAGGAGAGTACCCAGCGCCGAAAACGCTTATCCTTGCTGGTCTTCATCAGGTAGTGAGCCATCAGCAGTTCATTCATGGTAGATGGCGCTTCCACGAAATAGGTGGACACATTTGTGTCAAAAATAGACTGAGCGTTGTTGCATATTTTAAAATGCCCCGCATGTCCCAGCTCATGGGCCAGGGTAAACACATCCGACATCTTGTTGTTCCAGGTCATCAGGATATAGGAATGACTGCCGTACGGACTGGCGCAGAAGCCTCCCGTAGCCTTTCCCTTATTCTGGGCAAAGTCCACCCACCGCTCCCTGTATGCCCTGCGCACCATTTCCACATAGTCCTCTCCCAAAACAGCAAGTCCTTTTTCTATGTATTCCCTGGAGCCCTCAATGGTAACCTCAGGCGTATATCCCGGGTCCACCGGCAGCTTCAGGTCCGCAAAGGTCATCCTGTCCAAATGGTGCACCTTCTGTATCAGCTTCGCATATTTGCGCATATGCGGCGCCAGTTTTTCCGTAATCAAATCAATCTGGCGCTCATAAAGCTCCCTGCCCACCTTCTGCTCATAAAGCAGATAGTCAAATACGGAATCAAAGCCCCGAAGCTTTGCCAGCACCTTTTCTGTCTGCACATTCGCATTGTAGGCCGTAGCCGTCACATTCTCATACTCTTTAATCTTTTCGGAAAAAGCAGCAAACGCCGCCCTGCGCACCGCCGTGTCCGGCTCATATTCATAATCATCCTCAAAAAGGGTATAACCCAGAGGATACTCCTTTCCGTTTACGGTAAAAGGTGCGAATTTAATATCCGCCAGCTTGGTAATATTATAAATCTCATAGGGCGTTCCGTAGATGCTCCGTCCCAGCGCAGACATCACCCGCTCCGCCTCCGGATGAAGCCTGTGAGCCTTGTCCCGCAGAACATCCTGCAAGTAGTACTTATTTCCATCGCTGATTTCAATAGCTCCCTTGATAGTCTCATCCGGCTGTTCCATGATCTCACTGCGCACAAAACTTAAGCGGCTGTTGATTTCGTCTCCCAGACGGCTGATTTTACCCATGCGCTGCTGGTTATAATTATCGTAATAGTCCACTTCCACCGCCAGACTGCAGTAATTCTCTACCAGCGTCATCAACTCGTTCACCCTGCGGTACTCCGTAACACAGGCCTCAATCCGCTCCGGAGTGTCCATCTTCCCCTTATAGGTCTCCTCGATGTGCTTTACCAGCTGTTTCACTTCCTCCACATCCCGGAACATGTTCTCCTCCGCGGCATATATCTGTGTTAAATCCCAGGTCAGATCCTCCGGTATGTCTTTCCTGTCCTTCAATTCCTCCGCCATTTATTTCTGCGCTCCCTTCTTACATTTATTGCTTTCAGGCATTTGCCAGACTCTCATTGTGCAGAATCATTATACCACAGTGCCAACTGTCCTGCACCAATATTCTGAAAATGACTGGCACAGACAGACCCAATTATGGTAAAATAGATTTGACCGCTCAAAGTTCTATAAATTTGTAAAGGAGGAATCCCCATTGCACCGGATTGGAATTATTTCGGACACACACGGTCTGCTCCGGCCTGAGGTTGTAGAGAATCTGCAGACCTGCGATGTCATTTTTCATGCCGGAGATATCGACCGACAGGACATTCTGGACCGTTTAAGAGAGCTAAAGCCTCTGTACGCTGTGCGGGGAAATGCGGACAAGGAGTGGGCCGAAGGCCTGCCCGCTGAGCTGACGGTGGAATTGTTCGGTCACAGATTCTATATGATTCATAATAAAAAAGAAATTTCCGCAGATGCCGGGGACGCAGACTTTATCATTTGGGGCCATTCCCACAAATACTCCCACGAGGAACAGAACGGACAGATTTGGCTGAACCCCGGCAGCTGCGGCAAGCGGCGCTTTTCCCTGCCCATCACCATGGCTCTGGCCGAAATAGGGGAAGACGGCCGTTGCCGGATTATCAGAAAGGATATTGCAGGCGAACAAAGCGTTCCCCTAAATGACGGTTCTATCGACCAGGCCGCCGCTGTCAGGGCCGTAATAAAAGAATTCGACAGGGGCAGACCTCTGGAAACCATTGCAGTGAAATGCGGAATCTCCCATGAACTGACAGAGCAAATCTGCCGCATGTACTCAACCCACCCGGGAATTGATGTGGATGGCATTCTCAACCGCATCACAAAATAGCAAACAGCAGGAAAGGAAACCCTCTATGGAAAATCAAGACTATCTGATAGACGAAATCATAAATCATTTGGACAGCGAAACCGGTCTCGGCGCTGTGCGCATGAGCGTTGGTATGGATGAAACGCAGGAAGAACACAGCAAAACAGACCATAAATGCTGTCATGTATATGGCCGCCCCGCAAATGAAATCGTCGGATTACTGGATATGTATTCGGATACCGGAATAGAAGTTTTAAGGGAGCCCTGACTCAAGGCCCCCTCTTCACATCTTTCCTGTGTATATTCGTTCCCCTGCTATAACGCATACTCTTTGTTAATTCACAATTACCTTCTGCAGCAGCCCTTTCCCATCAAAGGAGAGCGGCACCAGGCATACCTCCCTATGCCATCCTTTCCCCTCCGGATACTCTTTTGTAGGTGTGGCAAACCTGTGATATGCCATCATATAGCATTCCTCTTCCGGCAGCCTCAGGATACTGTGATGTCCTGTACCCAGAATCCCCTTTGCCGTATCCTTTTCCAAAACCGTGCCGATAAAATCCACCGGCCCATAGATGCTTTCTGCTGTTCCGTAATTCACATGATAGTCCTCACTGCCCGTATCATCACAGGACCATGTAAAATGGTATAAGCCTCCCCGCCTGAACACTACCACTGATTCCCGGAAATCGGCAAGCCCGTCGAGATTGCGCAGAGTGTCTTCCTCTATGTAAAGCATATCATCTGACAATTTTGCCACAGCCGGTTCGCCATTCCCAAACAACAGATAAAAATCGTCACCCTCACGGTACACCGACGGATCGATGGTCTGGCCCATCCTGATGCCGTTTCTACGCATCATGTCCATAGTCACCATCGGCTCGTTCATAGCCTGAAAAGGTCCCATCGGAGACTCGGATACCGCGGCTCCGATGCAGGAATCCCCGGCCTTATTTTTTGCGCAAAAGTAAAAGTAATATTTCTTCCCCTTTTTTGCAATGCAGGGAGCCCAGGCGCTGCCCACCGCCCAGGGCACCTGTTCAGACGCTACATCAAGCAGCTTTTTTCCCGCTCCAAACTGTTTTCCATCTTCGGACGAAAAAGCATAGAACTCCTTTCCAGACCAGTGCGGAAATCCGTCTGTGGTAGGATAAATATAATATGTCCCGTCTTCATAAAATAAATCGGGATCCGCGTATAAGCCCTCTATCACCGGATTCTTCCTGTCAAACCACCAAAGCAGCCTGTCATATTCCTCATCTGAAATTTCCAGAATCCCGCCATGACGCTTTTTTGTCTTGCCCATATCATATTGCTCCGGCGTCAGTATTCTGAAATCCCCGGAACCCAAATCCCCTGTTACCAGCGGCAGATACCCTTTGCCTGCGGCAAACTGATCTGCAATCAGACACCATTCCCCATCAGGAAGCAGATAGCCCTCCGGCCCTTCCACTCCCTCAAGGGTGTCCAGCACAGGCGACTCTATCCGGGTAAACTCCCCCAAAAGAGAATCCGCCTTCTCTAATATCAGCCGTTTCACAGTCTCGTCCTTTGACACTCGGTAAAAACAGCCCTTACTTTCCAGTATGGTCGTGTCAATCACATGATTGTCACGCTCCATATATAGAAAGGTCTCCGAAAATTCCCTGAAATTTTCCGTATAGGCGGCATATATTCGATGCTTTCCCTCTTCTTCCCCAATGTTTTTCACCCTGGAAGCAAAAAACACCAGAAATTTCCCCTTTTCCCGGTCAAACACTGCCTCCGGCGCCCACACACAGCCTGCGTCCGGCACTCCTACTTCGCAGGCACGCTCTTTTCCCCAATGAATCAGGTCGTTCGTCTCCCATACTATCAAATCACGGCTTCCCTTCTCCTGAGCAGCCGTCCAGCCGTGGCCGGCCTCAATGCGCAAATCCGTTGCAATCAAATAAACCTTCCCGTTCCGGGGATCCCTGACCGGGTAAGGGTCTCTGACTCCTTTTGTACCCGTCCCCGAATACAGAACCGGCTTTCCATTGTTCAGATCGTGCCAATGAAGCCCGTCCCTGCTCAAGGATAAATAAATCTGTTCCCCATCCTTTTCTTCACCGATGAAATGTGTAAATAAATATCCAGACATGTCGCAAACTACCTCCTGGGGCTATCCTATCACAAATATTTGAAAGAATCCATCCCTTTGGGCCGATTGCCTGCACAAAATCCTTTCTTCATTCCTGATCATCTTTATTTTTTTCATTCCTGGTCAATCCGCTATGAATCAACATAGCACCAACTGATGCCGCTGTGCCTGTGGATACCGCATCTAACTCATGGCCGTTCATATTGCAAATCACATTGATTACAATCAAAACAATCAGTACTGCTGCCGTCACGGCAGCCCCTTTTAAAAAACGCTTCATAACTTCATATCTCCTTTTCAAAACAAATATGTATTTATCAAAGAACAGTATACCAGCCAAAACAATACTTCCCACAAAACAGTCATAAAATGCCTCCGTACATGAATAAGTGCTCTTTTCCCCTATACAGCCACGCATTTATTCATCATTTTCGCAGAGCAACGCTTGATACGAAAAATCACATACAGTATAATCAGGAAAGTAGACTTCGAAAGGAGAGGCTGTATGGTGCAATATATTGGCATACTGCTGCCTTTTTTTCAGCTTTCCCTTGCCATTCGTAATGTGTGGCCTCAGCGCATGAGCCTGAAAGCGTTTATTGCGCTTTATATGCTGCTGTTGCTTGCCGGAATGCCTGTAACGCTCCTGTCCTGTATACCATACGGTCTGTTCGGTATTCTGGCGGCAGTTTGTATTTATGGATTGGTTACCTGCCGGGATACCGCGCCCCAGAATGTTTGTATGGGCATGATTGGATTTGTGCTTGCAGTCGTAGCAGATAATTTGCTGGCAATTCTTCGGGATATGTTGATTCCCCCGGTTTTATTAAATCAGCAGTATTTTTCTTTCGGTGTCAGGCTGATTCGCATTTTGCTGTTTTATTTTATTACGCTGCTTTGCGGCAGGCTGCTTAAAAAAATATTGCTGTCAGGCAAAGGTATTTTACGCCTTCCGCAGACATGGTATTTGATTGATGCCGCATTACTGCTCCTTATAACCATCTATCTGTTCGATAATTTGATTCCGGGACAAAACGGCTCTATCGGCAGAATGATCTATAATAATGCCTTACATATTTCAGGGTATCTGCTTGTTATGCTTTTTCTGCTTCTGGCCATGCGCCGTTCCTATCTGGAAAAAATACAGACAGAGGCAAAGCAGAAAGCCTTGCAGGATTTACAGGACTACACACACAATCTGGAAGTCATGTATAACGGTCTGCGCTCCTTTAAGCATGATTACGTTAACATTTTGCTCTCTATATCCGGCTATATTGAAAATGGCGATATGGACGAATTAAAGAAATTTTTTGAAAACAAAATCTTTCCAACGAAGAATCTGATTGACCAGGGTGATTACAAGCTGAATCAGCTTAGCAACATCGGTGTGTTGGAAATCAAAAGCCTGCTCTCCGCAAAAATGATTTATGCCCATGAGTCAGGGATTGATGTCACCATTGATATTCCCGACAGAGTGGACAGTTTTCCGATAGACACCGTAGACCTTGCCAGAATACTGGGAATCTTTTTAGACAATGCCATTGAAGCCGCATTGGAAACGGAACAGCCGCAAATAGGCTTAAATATCATTCAGAATGAGACTGGTGTGTCAATCATCATAAGCAACCGCTTTAGGGATAACGGCGTGGCGCTGCACAGATTAAAGCAAAAAGGCTTTAGTACAAAGACCGGACATCAGGGGATCGGGCTTTCCAACGCCCAGAAAATCATCAGTTCCTATGACAATGTACTGCTGGAAACAACAATGCAATGCGGTTGTTTCATACAGCATATGGAACTTGCTGCCAGAAAGGAGTGACATGATATGCTGAACATCTTTGTGTGCGAGGATAATGCCGCACAGCGGCGGACTATCGTGCAAATCATTCAAAATACCATACTGATAGAAGAACTGGATATGCAGCTTGTTTTAGATGCAGGAGACCCTTATGTGCTGCTGGAAAAAGTCAAGACCAGTCAGAACACAGGCATTTATTTCCTTGATATCGACTTGAACAGCAGCATGAACGGAATGAAGCTGGCACAGCAAATCAGATTGTTTGACCCCCGTGGTTTCATCATATTCATAACCGCACATTCCGAACTAAGCTACATGACCTTTCAGTATCGGGTGGAGGCAATGGACTTTGTATTAAAGGACAACCCTGCCGAAGCGAAAGTGAAAATCAGAGAATGTCTGTTAAATGCAATGGAACGCTATACGCTCCAGACCAACAAGACACATAAGGTCTATACGATTGAAACCGGCGGACGAAAAATCAGCATAGATTATGATGATATTTTCTTTTTTGAAACTTCCGGCAATATCCATAAAGTCATTCTCCATGCGAAAGACCGTCAAATTGAATTTTCCGGCACCATAAAAGAACTGACAAACACATTAGACGCTAGCTTTGTGCGCTGCCATCGGTCATTTCTGGTAAACAAAAATAACATAAAAGAAATAGACGCTAAAAACCGAATCATCTATTTTACCAACGGAGAAACCTGCCTGATGTCCACACGCATGATGAAAGAACTCGTAAAAGAGGCTTTACACTCCTGAATAAAGCTTCGCAAATGGGGCAGAGCCTCTTTATGAGAAATATGATACACCGGAAAAACTTGAGCATTACTTCCAGGGATGTTGTTATGTCAGCTTCCGGCACTTTCATAAATGGCAAGTCCCCTTTTAAACAGGCTGTACGCAAACAACCAAAATACCACCGCAATCCCGCACTCGGCTGCAATGGTTTTCCAGACATTGGCATTAATCAGAAAAAATGTAGAAGGAATATAGGCCACAAAGGCAAAGGGCAATATCGTCATCAGCACAATCTGAATTGGTTTTGCATAAATCTCAATGGGATATTTTGCAAAATCAGCCACATCATATGCAGTTGTCATCAGCGGCGAGCTGTCCTTTACCCAGAATGCAATGGATGCCAATACCAATTTAACAGAGGTATAAATAACGCTTCCGGCAACGACGGAGACCAAAAACAACAGCGCCTTTAATAATGTTACCTGCACAACTCCGCACGCAACTGCTCTCCCCACAAAAAATATTCCTACCAGAAGTTCTCCTATTGCATCAAACTGCACCTTTTCACACACAATCTGAAAAAATATGTTCATAGGGCGCAGCATATATTTGTCGAAGGTTCCCTTTATCACCATCTGCCAGCCTACCATCCACAGATTGTCCGTCAACAGATGATCAATTCCTCTTGGAATCTGAGCAAATCCATATATGAAAAGCATCTGCTCCAAGGACCACTCCTTCATGGACGGTATCTGTTGAAAGACAAGATAAAGAAAGGCCAGTCCGGCCGCCTGGGAGATTAAGAAACCGCTTAAACCGACAAAAAAATCTATTTTGGACTGTAGTACCGTCTTCATGTACTGTACTGCAAAAATTCGATACAGCCTCAGATATCTCGCTATTTTCTTCATTTCATCAGCCCCCTAAAATCACAATCCTCTTTTCAACCTTTTTCCATAAGAGACTTCCCAAAAGGTAAAGAATCACAACCCATAATGCCTGTTTTCCAAGCTGCCGCAATGCTTCGGCACCCGTATATTTTCCCAGATAAATCATAACGGGAACATATGTCATAGCCGTAAACGGAAGGAAGGAAAAAATTTCCTGCAAAAACACCGGGAAAAAGGAAATCGGAATTAATTTTCCGGTCAAAAAATTCAGCGCCGCATTTTTTATAATGTTCATCCCAAAAATATAGGTAGTAACAAAGGCCAGCATCCCAAAGCAATAGTCAAAAAATACATATATGAAGAAACTGAGAATCATGCTGAGCAAAGCAATTATTATCTCATCCGGACGGCTGACTGCCATTCCCAGTTCCGTGACCTTATAAATTTCCACTCCAATCCAAATAAAAACAGACGGCACTACCACCCGGTATATCATGACTCCCAAGGCTTTAAAGGTCAGATACAACCGATAGTTTATGGGCTTGATCAGGTTCATTGCCACGCTTCCGTCAAGCACGTCCCTTCCGATTTCAGAAGAAATTCCTATCATAACAATGTCCGAAATGGTATATGACATAAATACATAAAGAATCATTTCATTTCTGCTGAAGCCGCCGAGCTGACCTGACGCGGAGCTGGCATAAATTGCCATCCAGAGATAATAATATATGAACATCCCGAGAAACTTGCGGATGATAACCAAATAAAACCTTCCCTTGTAGGCAAAATTTGATTTGATTTCATTTAAAGCAAATGTCCAGTAAATTTTCAAAGGTTTCATCATACTTCTATCCCCGCACTATTCTGATAGATGCTCTTCACAATGTCTGTAAGCTCTGTCTCCTTAATCTGAATATCCTTTACCTCCGCAATCCCCATGACCTTTGCAATCACTTCCGCAACGCTGACATTATTTTTGCTGAAATCCGCCCGGACCCCTTTGCCCTGTTCCGAAACTTCTACCCTTGCGTCCATATTCCGCAGCATTTCAACCTGCGCTTCATCCAACTGCTCCTTCCACTCGAAAAAGATGCTGCACCGATAGCCGTAATCCTTTTTCAACTGGTTTAATGTGGAATCATATATTTTCTTACCGGCATCTATAATTATGATCTGCCTGCACAATTCCTCAATATCATTTAAATCATGGGTGGTCAGTATGACCGTGGTATGATACTTTTCGTTTATTTCCCTGATTGCCTGGCGAATCTTATCTTTTACCACAACATCCAAGCCGATGGTCGGTTCGTCAAGATATAATACTTTGGGATTGTGGAGCAATGCCGCAGCCAAATCCGCCCGCATTCTCTGCCCAAGAGATAAGGTTCTGACCGTGCTGTGTATGAATTCCTGTAATCCTAATACCTCCTGGAAAAAGTTCATCCGCTCTGTGTAGTCCTCGTCGCTCACATTGTATATTTCCTTTAATACCGTATAGGTTTCGCTGAGCGGCAAATCCCACCAGAGCTGTGTGCGCTGCCCGAATACAACGCCAATGTTCCCGGCATTTTTCTTCCGGCTTCGATAAGGTTCCAACCCATTGACTGTGCAGGAACCCGATGTAGGAGTCAGTATTCCTGACATTATTTTAATGGTAGTGGATTTTCCCGCCCCATTACTCCCAATATAGCCGACAATATCTCCTTCTTTTATCGCAAACGAGACGTCGTCAACGGCAATCTTCCTTTCTTTTTCCTTTGTAAACAGGCCTTTTACGGCTCCTCGCCATCCGGGATAGCGTTTCGTGGTCACAAACTCCTTGCGAACATTTTTCAATTCTATTACATTTTCATTCATCTGTCTCCACTCCCGTCTTCTTTCTCAAATAAATGCGGCCAGTTGCCTGGCCGCATTAACAACACGCCTTACCCAAGAAACTTCTTCAGCACGGTTATAAAAATACCCATGTCGAGAGGTTTCGCAATATGGGCATTCATTCCGTTCTTCAACGCCGCCTCCTTATCCTCCTCCATGGCATTGGCCGTCATGGCAATGATAGGCAGATTCTGCACATCCTTTCTGGGAAGCCTGCGGATGGTTCTGGTGGCTTCATAGCCATCCATAATAGGCATCTGCACATCCATCAGGATCGCATCATAATAATTTTCTTCCGCCTTTTCCATGATTGCCACCGCATCTGTTCCGTCCGGCGCCGTATCCACCAGAAATCCGGCCTCCTCCAGAATCACCTCTGCTATCTCGCGGTTCAGCTCATTGTCCTCCACCAGAAGAATACGCTTTCCGCTGAAATCAGCCAGGGTCCACTCCGGAGTCTCTTCCTGTTTTTCCAGCAGATTGTTGGCGGCCAGCAGCACCGTCTTCAAATCAGACATAAACAACGGCTTGGCACAGAAAGCCGTGACGCCCGCTGCTCTTGCTTCCTCCTCAATATCCGTCCAGTCATATGCCGTCAAAATGATAATAGGCGCCTCCTTGCCGATTACACTCCGAATCTTCCTGGCTGTTTCCACTCCGCTGAGTCCCGGCATCTGCCAGTCAATAATAAAGGTATGGTAGGAATCTCCTTCCTCATAGGCTCCTTTGGCACGGTATACCGCCTCTTTGCCGGAAGTCGTCCACTCGGAGCGCAGGCCGATCTGCTTCAGCATCTTGCTGACACTGTCGCAGACATTGAAATCATCATCCACCACCAATGCCCGCAGTCCCTCCAGTTCCTTGATCTGTTCCGCATTCTTTTCCGTATCCTGCAGCTTTAATTCCAGTTCTACCGTAAATGTACTGCCCTTGCCCATCTCGCTCTCAACGCTGATGGTGCCGTTCATCATCTCCACAATGTTTTTGGTAATGGCCATGCCCAGCCCTGTTCCCTGAATACCGCTCTGGGTCACAGTGGACTCCCGCTCAAAGGGCTCAAAGATATGCTCCACAAACTCCGGCGACATTCCGATGCCATTATCCTTGATGATAAAGATATAATCGCCGTATCCGTGCCGGAATGTGGTCTTCTGCATAATCCGGAAGGAAACCGTGCCTCCCGCAGGCGTATACTTCACCGCATTGCTCAGCAGATTGATAAATACCTGATTCAGTTTCAACGGATCGGCAATCACATCCTCATTGGCAACCTCAAAGGTATCAATAAACAATTCCAGCTGTTTCGCTTTGATCTGAGGCTGGATAATATTTACCAGATTATGTATCA
>JAAGKN010000411.1_pt1 | contig 55189 bp, 58 predicted proteins | sample 6206371 | NCBI WGS metagenome assembly JAAGKN01 (sample SAMN11533720, study PRJNA540317) | gut metagenome | isolation source: fecal pellets from male and female animal of same cohort | host: Peromyscus leucopus | place: USA:CA | collected 2017
GGTATTGTAGACAGACAGAGGGTATGCTATTATACTACTTGTAACCCCCCCAATACATTATATAGTTTTTTGCTATACCCCATAAGAAAGAAATACCTTCTCTAAAAAGGGCAGCCACCCCATGGCTGTCCTTTTTACGTGCATCGGCATGCGCCCAGTGGTGCGGCTTTTTACTTTTTTCAAGGAAACTATTGAATTAAGGCCGCATATTCAGTAAAATATATAGATGAAATGTAATATAAGTGAACTGTAATATACAGGATACAGGAGATTAATTGTGGAAGAAAAACTGAATCTGGAACAAATGAAGCGTCTGGAAAACAATAAGCGGTACATTGCGACCATGCGCCCGGTCTTTAACAGGAGAGCCCTCTTTACGGACACTACCGGCGATTATCTGATACCGGAGGAGCCGGCAGCCGGCGAGAAGGTGACCGTAAGGTTCCGCACTGCCCGGAATAATGTGGATCGTGTGGTTCTGCTTTGCGGCGAAGCAAGCTATATTATGACAAAAACGGAAAGCGACAAGCATTTTGATTTCTATACCTGCGAGTTGCAGCTTGGAAGTGAAAAAACTACTTATCATTTTGAGATACAGTCAGGAGTTCTGCGGGCGTACTACGATACCAGAGGCCTTGTACATGATGTGAACGTATATTATGACTTTGCGATCCTGCCCGGCTTTAAGACACCCCAGTGGGCCAAGGGGGCGGTCATGTACCAGATATTTGTGGACCGTTTCTTTAATGGGGATACTTCCAATGACGTACTGACTAACGAATACTGTTATATTAACCAGCCTGTGCGCAGGGTGGAGGATTGGGATCGTTACCCCGCAAACATGGATGTCAGAGAGTTTTACGGAGGGGATTTGCAGGGTGTTCTGGACAAGATGGACTATCTGCAGGATTTGGGAGTGGAAGTCATTTATTTTAACCCTCTGTTTGTGTCTCCTTCCAATCATAAATATGATATTCAGGATTATGATTATATTGACCCTCATCTCGGCAAAATTGTGGACGAACAAGGCGAACTGCTGCCTGAAGGGCAGAGGGAGAACCGGTTTGCATCCAAGTACATTAACCGTGTGACGAATCCGGCAAATCTGGAGGCTGGCAACCAGATGTTCATCAAGGTGGTGGAGGAAGCCCACAGACGCGGTATGCGCGTCATTATGGACGGTGTGTTTAACCACTGCGGTTCCTTCAACAAGTGGCTGGATCGTGAACGAATTTATGAGGAAGCGGAAGGGTATGAAAAAGGGGCGTATGTCAGTGCTGAGAGTCCCTACAGGAGTTATTTCGCATTTCAAAATCAGAACGGCTGGCCTTACAATAAGTCCTATGACGGCTGGTGGGGACATGATACCCTGCCAAAGTTGAATTATGAAGATTCCGAACAGCTGATGGATTATGTGCTGAGAATCGGGAAAAAGTGGGTGTCGCCCCCCTTCAATGCGGACGGCTGGAGACTGGATGTGGCGGCGGATCTGGGCCGCAGTCAGGACTTTAACCATCACTTCTGGCAGGAGTTCAGAAAGGCCGTGAAGGAAGCCAACCCGGAAGCCATTATTCTGGCGGAGCATTACGGAAATACAAAGGACTGGCTTCAGGGAAACGAGTGGGATACCGTTATGAACTATGATGCCTTTATGGAGCCTGTGACTTGGTTTCTGACAGGTATGGAGAAACACAGTGACGATTTCAGAGAGGATCTTCTGGGAAATGCAGACAGCTTCTGGGGATCCATGCAGCATCACAGCGCCAGCTTTTCCATGCCAAGCTGGCAGGTGGCAATGAATGAGCTTTCCAATCATGACCATTCCCGATTCCTGACCCGCACCAACCACAAGGTGGGGAGAACCGACAGCGCGGGGCCGCAGGCGGCGGAACAGGGCGTAAATAAGGCCGTATTCCGCGAGGCGGTAGTCATACAGATGACCTGGATGGGAGCGCCAACCATCTATTATGGGGATGAGGCAGGAGTCTGTGGATTTACTGATCCCGACAGCAGACGCACCTATCCCTGGGGCCATGAGGATAAGGAACTGATTCAATTCCATAAGGACATTATTCGCCTCCGCCGGGAGAATCCGGAGCTGCGGAACGGTTCCATCAAGTATATCGACCGGGATTATAACTTCCTGGCCTATGGTCGATTTAACAAAAAGGGCCAGTGTTTGATTCTGGTGAATAATAACTATCATGCTATTGAAAGGCAGATTTTTGTCTGGGAGCTTGGGACGGCAAAGCACGGAAAGATGCGGACTCTCATCTGTACTGATGAGAACGGATACAGTTCTGGGCAGGAATTTGAGATAGAAGGCGGAAAAATTAAGGTTGAAATGCCGAAGACCAGCGCCATGGTGCTGAAGTTCGTCGGGGAGGGCTAAACTGTTTGGCAAAATGATGCAATTAGGGATTATACTGGCTTTATACCGGCGTCAGCCTGTATAGAGCCGGTACTTTTATCATATAGGAAATTTCGTCGCAGCTTAAGCGGGCAAAGCCCGCTTTTTATTCGGGAGGTGGTGAATGGGTGGGGAAAGCAGGAAGAGCGTTTTTGCTGGCCGCATGTGCATGTATTCTGGCACTGCAGCCCCAGTCCGCAGCGCGGGCGGAGCAAACCCGGGAAGACAGGGAAGCGCTGGAGGATCTCATAAGACTGTACAATGAATACGAGGCCAGGTTTACAGCCATTGAAAATGTGTCGGATATTGAGGAGAACGATTTTTATGTCATAGAGGAGCAGAGCTTTCCGGTTATTCTGGAATCCTTTGGGGAGGAGGAAGTGACTTTTCTGCCTGTCATGGACCGGGAGTACAGTCGGATGGCTGTTTTGATTGCGGACAGTGAGGGAAATATCCTTTATAAGACAAATCGGCTGGAGACCAATAACAGGAGACTGGGAGAGCTGAAACAGCCCACAAAGGGTATTGCGGCGGTGTCGTTCCAGGATTTAAACGGGGATGGGCTGACGGATATTATCCTGATTACCGACTGTGAGAACGAGACAGGCGAGTATGGGGGGAGAATTTACAAGACAGGAGACGTGCTGTTTCAGGGCCAGGGCGATTTTTACAGGGACTGGCGGATTTCCGACAAAATAAACAGGTTCAGTATGAACAAAAGCGTTGACTTCATTGTGACCTATGTGAGGGACGGTATTTCCGTTGAGGTGCTGTATACCGCCGCAACTTTGGACGAGCTGTTGAACAACGGATTTCAAACCATACGGGAACAGTGCTACTGGCGCAGCTTTGAGAAGCAGGGGACGCTGCGGGTGGTTCCCGGCATTATGAAGATGGCGGAATACAACATATTCATGATATACCTGATAAACGAACAAGGGTACATTGTCTGGAGCTTTCAGACTATGGATGACTATGACAATCTGTATTCCCTGAAGGGTATGACCTGCAAGGATATGGACGGGGATGGCATGAAGGACATTGTAGTTCTCGGCAGATACAGTTACTCAGGCCCGGAAGGAGAATTGCTGGTGGATACAAAATGTTCCATTTTTTACCAGAGGACAGACGGATTTGAGGAGGATACGGAATTCAGCGATTACTACCAGTGTACCTCGGAGGACACTGTGAGCGGACTGGTGGAGCTGATTCGTGAATACTGGGGGTGGACGGTGGAAAATGATTAAAATACTGATTGTGGATGATGAAAAACCTATCTGCGACCTGATAGACATTAATCTGTCAGCGGCGGGCTATGACTGCAAATCCGTTCAGGACGGGCTGAAGGCCATCGATTTGATTGAAGCGGAGCCCTTTGATTTGATTCTGCTGGATATCATGCTGCCGGGTGCAGACGGCTATGACATCATGGAGTACATAAGACCATTAAAGATCCCTGTGATTTTTATTACGGCAAAGCATGAGGTGAAGGACAGGGTAAAAGGGCTGAAGCTGGGGGCGGAGGATTATCTGGTGAAGCCCTTTGATGTGGTGGAGCTGGTGGCCCGGGTGGAAGTGGTGCTGCGCCGCTACAATAAGACGGAAACGGTGCTGACAGCAGGGGATGTGACAGTGGACGTGGAGGCCAGAAAGGTGACCAGAGGCGGGCGGCCGGTGGTGCTGACCAACAAGGAGTACGGTCTTTTGGTGCTTTTCATTCAAAATAAAAATATTGCGCTTTTCCGGGAAAACCTTTATGAAAAGGTCTGGGGCGACGAGTATCTTGCCGACAGCCGGACGCTGGATCTGCATGTACAGAGGCTGCGCCGCAAGATGGGCTGGGAGGACAATCTGGTGGCGGTATATAAGGTGGGATATCGCCTGGAAATTTAGAGTCTGCAAGGGGATTCACGGGAAGGATATATATGAAATTTCTGTATAAAATTTTGCTGTGGACTATTATTATTATGGCCGCGGCCTTTGGCGTGAGCGGGTATTTTTTTGTAAATTTTGTATTTCAGACGGCTCTGGAGCGGGAAGTGGGACAAGCCCTGGACGGCAGCAATATTCTCCGGTTTGCACTTGAGACGGCGGCGCTGAATGTGCCTACGAAATACGGTGTTTTACAGGATATTGCCGTGGAACAGATAGGAGCGAAGCTGGACGGGGGCGGACAGGGTTCCGGACGTCTGCTGCGTCTGTCTGACGAGAATAAAAAGGCGCTGTACGTCAGTGAGGGCTTTACGGAGGATATCGCTCTTCTGCAGACTATCACTGAAAATTCAAGGAGCTGGCAGGTCATTCGTCAGGGTGAGCGCTACTACATACAGACAGGGATTGTGGTCAATGCTTTGGACAGGAATCTGTATCTGGAGACCATGGAGGACGTGACGGAAGTGTTCGAGGAACGGGCTATGGGATTTCATCTTTACCGTCAGGTTACCATCATCATGCTGGGTGTCAGCGCGGTGGTGATGTTTATGATATGTACTTTCCTGACAAAGCCTATCCGGCTTCTGGCAAGAGCTACCAGAAGAATGGCCGTGGGCGACTACGGCTACCGTGCACGGCAGGTAAGCAATGACGAGCTTGGGCAGCTTACCCAGGATTTCAACAGCATGGCAAATGTGCTGGAGGGAACCTTTGAAGAGCTGGAGGAGGAGATACAGGCAAGAGAGGATTTCATTGCCGCTTTTGCACATGAGCTGAAGACGCCTCTGACTGCCATCATAGGCTATGCGGACTTGCTTCGATCCAGGGAGCTGGATGACGAAAAGCACTTTCTGTCTGCCAACTATATCTATACGGAGGGAAAGCGGCTGGAAAACATGTCCTTCCGTCTGCTGGACATTATTGTTACCAAACGGGAGCAGATTGAGCCGCAGCCTGTTTCGGCGGAGGTGTTTTTCCGGCATTTGGAGGATATGTTTGCAGGAAACAGGGAACAGCGGTTACAGGTTTCTTTTGAGATGGGAACGGTTTACGCTGAGGTCAATCTCATTAAATCCGTGCTGTTAAATCTGGTGGACAATGCCTGCAAGGCCTCTCAGCCGGGGGGCGTGGTGGAAGTGTCCGGAAGAGTGGCGGAAGGCGGCTATGAATTCTGGGTGCAGGATTACGGTGTGGGCATTCCGGAGGAAGAGCTGCAAAGGGTCACGGAGGCCTTTTATATGGTGGATAAATCCCGCTCCCGCAGCAGAAACGGTGCGGGGCTGGGGCTGGCGCTCTGTGTGGAAATCTTAAGGCTCCACGAGAGCGAGCTGTGGATAGACAGCACGGTGGGCGAAGGGACCTGTATGAGTTTTATCCTGCCCGGCGAGCCGGAAAGGCCGGCGAAGGAGAGTGCAAATGAAGTTTAGAAAGATAAGTCTGCTGCTTCTGCCTCTCGCAGTAATTATCGCGGGACTGGCTGTTTTTGGCCCGGAGGCTCTGGCAGAGTATCGTGACAACAATATTTTAAATCAGATTCAGTCCCAGGATGTAGAAACAGGAACGGAGGGCTACCGTTATTCCCTGAGCGGTAATGAAAAGCTTTTTATCCTGTCAAAGTGCCTGAACAACCAGATTCTGCCAGAGAGCGAACAGAGCGCCATGACAAAAGAAGAAAATGTGAATCTTGATTATCAGGAGCTGACAGGAACCTATGCCCTTGTAGTGAACCGTAAGGATTCATCAGGGCAGGAGATTGCGGAAGGCCAGGGCATCGATCTTTGCAGCCAGGCAGTGGAGGAGCTCAAAAGACTGGGTATCATACCGGAGTCTGTAAAGTCCGTCAGTGAAAAGTCATACACGGCAGTAATGTACTCTGCCATTGACGTGCCTGAGCCGAGAAACAACGTGCTGGTGTGGAAAATTTCCCTGGACACGGGAATACAGACGGCGGACAGGACAAATCGGCTGCTGGATGCGTATATAGACGCGGATACGGGAAAGGTCTATGAGTTCTATGTCAGAACCAACATATCCTCCTGGGAAGATGTGGATTCGGATGGACTTATTGCAGTCTGGGCAGAATATATGGGGCTGGACGAACCACAGGAATATGAGGGCTCAAACCCGCTGTCCGAGACAACGCCCTATTTCAAAAAGTATGTCTTCAGGGGCATGGAGGAAGAAAACACGGTTGTGACAGTGGGCTTCTACGAGGGTATCAATGAATTGTTTCTGAAGATTTCCAGGTAAGAATTTTCAGGCCTGGGGAGTATGATGCAACTATTATGGAAAAAATATGAAAATTTTATGCCAAAAATATGAATATTTGACGGAGTTCCCCTGTAAGCTATATATAACAGCTGCAGGGGATTTTTTAACGATTGGAGCGGACTCCAAACAGTTATCGGGAACAGAGATGGAAAGAAGGATGATATTATGTACGGGCAGGCAAGGGGAAAAGGCTATCAGGTCAGATTGGTGCGGGTGAGTACTTGGGACAGCAGAGTCGACCTGAACAGAAAGGGCGGAGCAGGCAGGAGCAAAAACGGAAGAGCCGGCAGAATTGCCGCAGTGCTCATGACTGGGATGCTGACACTTTCCATCTGCCTGAGCGTACTTTATTTCTGCCTTCTGCCTGCAGACGCTTTACAAGCGGAGAACACAGCGGCATCAGCGGGAAATCAGGGCGCTCAGGAAGGGAATGCTCCGCTTTTCGGTGGCGGCGGAGAAGATATGACACAAGTGTCGCATTTTGAAACCACAGAAGAACCTGAGCAGGAACCTGCCCCCGAACCTGAGCCAAAGACACCGCTGATTGTTCTTGACCCGGGACATGGCGGGGACGACGAAGGCTGTATGCGGGGAGATGCTCTGGAAAAGGAAATCAATCTGGGAATTGCCCTGCGCACTGCGGACAGACTCCGGGAGATGGGGTTTGATGTGGTGCTTACCAGAGAGGATGATAACGCCAATCCCACATTGGAGGAACGCGTCTCCATAGCAGAAGAAGCAGGAGCTGACATATATGTCAGTATACACCAGAATGCCTGTGAGGAGAAGGAAAGCTCTGCCAGAGGGATTGAGACCTGGTACTGCGGCAGCAAGGAGGGCGGCAAACGTCTTGCGCAGCTGATACACATGGAGGTGTTGGGGGAAACGGAAGCAAAGGAGCGGATGCTGCAGGAGACGGACGAGCTGTATGTCATCCGGGAGACTTCCATGCCCGCCTGCCTGATTGAGACAGGCTTCCTGTCCAACGGGGAGGAGAGAAAGCGGCTGTGCGACTCCGGCTATCAGGATAAGATTGCGGCGGGAATTGCCTCAGGCGTCAACTACTACTTCAATCCGAAGACCATGTATCTTACCTTTGATGACGGGCCTTCCCAGGACAATACCACAGCGGTGCTGGATATTCTTAAAAAACATAATATTAAGGCGACCTTCTTTGTGGTAGGCGAAAATGTGCGGAAGCATCCGGAGGTTGCCCGCAGAATTGTGGAGGAGGGCCACACAATAGGCATTCACTGCAACAAGCATGAGTATGACACAATTTATGCCAGTGTGGACAGCTACCTGGCGGATTTCCAGGAGGCCTATGACGCTGTATACGAGGTTACCGGGGTGGAAGTGAAGCTTTTCCGGTTTCCCGGCGGCAGCATTAATGCATACAATGAGGACGTGTATGAGGAAATAATTGAGGAGATGACGGAGCGGGGATTTATTTATTTTGACTGGAACGGCTGCCTGGAGGATGCCGTGACGAAGAACTCTCCCGAACAGCTGGTGAAGAATGCAAGGGAAAGCACACTGGGACGGAAAAAGGTAGTAATGTTGGCTCACGACATTGTGTACAATACTACCCTCTGTCTGGAGGAGCTTATAGAGAGTTTTCCGGAGTATAAGTTCGAACCCCTGACGGAGGATGTGAAGCCCGTACAGTTTTAAGTGCAACAGTTCAGCCGCTTCTGCGAACGGAAGCGCTGGACTGTTTTTTTGCACACGGGGCTTGACAACGCCTTTTTGCAGAGTATAATGCTACATGGTAAAAATGGTGAAAGTCAGGTGAAGGGACATGAGCATGAACAAGGATTTAACCGTGGGAGAACCAGGGAAGGTTTTATGGAGGTTCTGTCTGCCGCTGTTTGGAAGTATTATTTTTCAGCAGTTGTATAATATTGCAGACAGCTTTACAGTGGGAAAATTTGTAGGGGAAAATGCGCTGGCGGCAGTGGGAAACAGCTATGAAATTACGCTGATTTTCATTGCCTTTGCTTTTGGCTGCAACATCGGCTGCTCTGTCATTGTGTCCCGGCTTTTCGGGACAAAGGATTACGGGGAGATGAAGACGGCAGTGTATACATCCTTGATTGCTACGGGAGTGCTGTGCGGCGTGCTGATGCTTTTCGGCATTTTCGGCTGTGATTTATTACTGCACCTTATCAATACCCCGGAGAAAGTTTTTGCGGATTCTGCGCTCTATCTGGATATTTATGTATGGGGGCTTCCCTTCCTGTTTTTCTATAATGTGTGTACCGGTATTTTTTCCGCCCTGGGGGACTCCAGGACGCCCTTTATTTTTCTTGCATGCTCCTCTCTGTCAAATATTGCCATGGACATTCTGTTTGTCAAGACATTTGAGATGGAGGTGGCGGGGGTGGCCTGGGCCACCTTCCTGTGTCAGGGAGTCAGCTGTATACTGGCGGTAACGGTGGTATTGAAGAGGCTGGCGTCCATCAAGGTGGAGCGGAAGGTGAAGCTTTTTTCCTGGCCGATGTTGGGCAGAATCGCGGCGATTGCGATTCCCAGCATCCTGCAGCAAAGCTTTGTCTCCGTGGGCAACATTGTGCTTCAGAGCGTGATAAACGGATTCGGACCCTCCGTTATGGCGGGATACTCCGCAGCCATCAAGCTGAATAACCTGGTAATCACTTCCCTGACAACTCTGGGCAACGGCATTTCCAACTTCGTGTCCCAGAATATCGGTGCAGGAAAGCTGTATAGGGTGAAGCAGGGCTTTCGGGCAGGCCGGAGGCTGGTATGGACGCTGTGTGTGCCGTTGGTGCTGCTCTATCTGCTGGCAGGACGGTATCTGGTATATATCTTCATGGAGGATATTACGGGAACCGCTATTGACACGGGGGTAGAGTTCCTGAGAATCGTTTCTCCCTTCTATTTTGTCATATCCATTAAGCTTGTGGCGGACGGCGTGCTTCGGGGGGCAGGCCTGATGGGGAAGTTTATGATTTCCACCTTTACAGATTTAGTTTTGAGGGTTTCCTTGGCATTCCTGCTTTCCATTCCCTTCGGCGCCACCGGGATTTGGTGCGCATGGCCTGTAGGCTGGGCACTGGGGACGGTGCTGTCGGTGTTGTTTTTCCGCAGCGGCCCGTGGAAAGATACGGCGGAAACTGTACAGTCCTGCGAAGCCATACAGTCCTGCGAAAAAGAATAATGAATAACATTGGAGTGCAAGCCATAACATTTCGGTTTGCACTTTTTATTTTTTGTCTTGACAAATATATCGGATGACGATATATTTAGAGTACGATATATCGGGAGGCGACATATATGAAAAATGTTCCATTGACGGAGGCACTGTTTTACATCCTGCTGTCACTCCGAAAGCCGAACCATGGATACGGCATTATCCGCGAGGTAGAGGAGCTGACAGGGGGCAGAGTAGTGCTGGGGCCGGGGACGCTCTACGGGGCTATTCAGACCATGACAGAGAAGGGATGGATACGTATTTACAGCGAGGAGACGGATTCCAGAAAGAAGAAGCTGTATATCATTACAGATTTAGGCGCCGATATTTTCCGGGAGGAAAAAAAGCGTCTGGAGGAGCTGCTGGCAAATGCTGTGATTTTTGAGGAGGATGCGGGAAGTGAAAACTAAAATGACGAAGGTTCGACTGAACTTCGATATGGACAAGGAGACAAAGTGGCTGAACCAAATGGCGGAGCAGGGCTGGGCGGTGACAGGCGTTTGTCTGGGGGCTTACCGCCTTGCAAAATGTGAGCCTGGGGAATACATTTATCAGATGGATATAGCGGAAGGCTTTTTTTGCGTATCGGAAGGCTACCGGCAGTTCATGGAAGAAATGGGAGTGGAAATCGTATCTGTCTGGGGCCCATGGGTGATTCTGCGCAGGAAGGCGTCGGAAGGCGTCTTTGAAATGTACACGGACGTGGAATCTACAATTACACGTTATACGAAGGTCAGAAAAGTGTTTCAGGTGTGTGGAACGCTGGAGGGCGCCGGTGTGATTTCCGGGATTTTTTATGCCATGTCGCAGAGAAGAGGCGCTCTCGGCTGGGGAACTGCTGTGGCGGCGCTGGCCATGCTGATAATGCTGCTGTTTCTGAGGCAGATCGCGCATCTGAACGGGATATTGGCGGAGCTGAACGGCAGGCTGGGAAAGAGGCCTTCCAAACAGGAGGGGCCTGTTTCCGCTTTTTTTTCAGGAATGAGGGAAGGCACTGTCATAGGACTGATTTGCGGCGTCGCATTATATCCCAGGCTGTATGCTCTGCTGCATGAGCTGGGACATTGTATTGCCGTGTGGGTCTGCGGCGGGACTGTCACAGGCTTTTATCCCTTCAGCCCTGAACCGTATATGACCTTTGAAGGGCTTACAGGAAGCTTCCCTTATGCAGTGGTGGATGCTGCGGGCGCACTGCTGCCCCTTGCGGTAATATCGGCGGCCCTTTTGATCTGTAAGGGTTCAAAGAAGCATCCCACGCTGAATGTTTTTCTGGGAATCGTATCAGCCTTTACTATTTCGACAATAGTGCCCTGGATTGTAGTGCCTGTATGCGGTCTGCTGGGCGTTACCGATTCCCGTGAGGATATTTGTAAATTTCTGGATAACTCGGGGCTGCATCCGGCTGCGGTAATATTGGGAGCGGTCATGGTGCTTGTGCTGATCTGCCTGCTGTTTGTCAGGAAAATACCGGTTTTATTCGGAGCAGTAAGCAGGAAGTTTATATTTTCCATGGAGGCGTTGACGATAACGCTGGCCGGTGTCATCACGGCGGCGGGCTTCTTTTCCGGGGCGGAAAGAGTTTTCGCGGAAGGGGATTTTCAGTATACGGCGGAAAACAGAGGGGACTATATGCTGCAGGAGGAAATTGTGCTGGAGATCCGGCAGCCGGGAGAGTACACCTACTATGTGGATTGGGAGATTGACCATGAGGGGGTCATCGGAGGAGTGCTGCTTCGGGATGAGGAGGCGGGGGAACAGGTACATTTCGGCTGCACAGGTAATTGGCTGCAGGTGCAATCACTGCCTGTTTTTCTGGACAGCGGAAGGTATACTCTTTCGTTCTATCTCCTGGGCAGTGAGGAGGACTGGGCGGAGTACGGCAGAATTGCCGGGATGGAGGCAGGTGATTGGGAGGGAGACGATATGGAGGAGTACGACTGGCAGTCGGATGGGCCGTCCAAGATCACGGGCAGCTACCGGATCGTCTTCTGTCCGTGAGCCGCAGCAGGAGCCGTGGAATATAGTTTATTCGAAACTCAGGGCTTGCATTTCCTGCTGAATTGTGCTAAAATTTCACATTGTCAGGATCAGTTCCGCTGTGTTCTTCGCAGCCCTGCTGAGTCCTAAGATGGATGGGTTCCCGAGTGGCCAAAGGGGACAGACTGTAAATCTGCTGCAAATTGCTTCGGTGGTTCGAATCCACCCCCATCCATGTCATATGTACCAGGCGGTTTATCGGGGCGTAAGCCAGTGATGATGCCAGTGTGCATGTGTCCTGCTGGTATGGTGGAATAGGCAGACACAAGAGACTTAAAATCTCTCGGGGGCAACTCCGTGCCGGTTCAAGTCCGGCTACCAGCACATATTTTTGCAGGAATCCATGTTTTCAGCCGACAGTTGAAATGGATTCTTTTTTTTGCGCAGGATCCCTTCTATAATTTTATTTATCCCGAAATTCATATATTGTGTGAGTTGACATTTAAATTTCTGTAGTGTTTTGCTGAAATGAGATGTAAAGCATCAGGTGACAGTTTTCGGAAAAAAAGCTCGTATAAGTTGGTGTATTTTTTCTTTCGTTCATGTGATAATGAGTAAGTAATGAGGGCCGTTGAAATTAACGGAGAGAAAATATTATAAAGGGGATATCATGAGCTTAGGAAAAAATATTCAATATCTGCGAAAGCAGAAAAGAATCACGCAGGAACAGCTGTCAGAACAGATGTCAGTTTCCCGCCAGACGGTATCAAAGTGGGAGAGCGACGAGATTGTTCCGGAACTGAACAAACTGATTGCGCTAAGCGATATATTTTCCTGTAAGCTGGATTCGCTGGTTCGGGAAAATATGGCCGAATGTGATGAAATATATTCGGAAATCATGATAAAAACGGTAAAGGGATTCCGGATGGCAAGGTATGTGATGGTCACTCCGAATCCTGAGGATGACGTCAACAGGTATATGGATGTCTGGGCAGAAAAGTCCGGCTTGCATGCGCTGAAGCCGGATGCAAAACAAATCGGCTGGGATTTTCCGTATGTCTCTTCCGAGTTACAGAACCGGTTTGGCCTCAGAGGATATGCATCCGCCTATGTTCTGCCGGATGGATTTGAGACTGACTGCCCCGGAGTGGAGTATGCTGATCAGGTGGAAGCCGATTATGCGGTGATTACCATATATGACCCGTTCATTGCGGCATTTGAGCGAATCCCCAATGCTTATAAGAAAGTTATGAGCTATCTGGATGCTAACGGATTTCGGGAGAAGCCAAGAGAGGACGTTCTTTCCTGTTTTGAACATGTTTATGAAAAAGACGGCAGAACCTGTATGGATGTATACATTCATGTAGACAGTGTTTCCAAAACAGACGCGTTTACCAACTTTTCCTAGATTTTGGAGGTGCATATGAACTTAGTAAAACAAATAAATTTTACAAGCTGCGGTCAGGCATGTATTGCAATGATTGCAGACAAACCCATAGAGACCGTAATTGCGGATATGAAAACGGACGGTCCCACATCTATTGGCCAGCTGATAGATATTCTTGACAAATACGGTATTCCCCATGCGGAAAGAAATACAAGAATATCTAAGAAAAACCCGGAGCCACACCCCTTTTCCATACTTACCGTTCATACCAATGAAGGATATACACACTGGACATTATTGTATGATGGTAAGTATTATGATCCGGAGTTCGGCTTAATTGAGGGTGAGTATACCTTTGGAAAAATCACATCATTTTTGGGAATTAATAAATTAACAATCCAATAAATTAAGCAGACCGATTCCATATATATTCCTGGATGATATATATAATTTATTCCCGTCAATACATGCATTGCCGCTGAGACTTAACGGAATCTTAATTGTACTGCTTTTTTTCAGGGTGTCCTTGTCCCATAAAGCAATTTCACTGCTGGGATAAGAAATCGTCACTAATTTGTCATCATATAATCCGGCGCAGTCAAACATCTTTTGATGCACATTTTTTTGCACTTCAAGTATCTCAAGGCTCGGCAGGCATATTTTAAACAATTTTTTATCCTGACTGGCAGCGTATAATATTGTATCGTCTACATACAGGCTCCGGATATTCTGTTTGCTTAAAATAAGCTTTTTACAGATTGACATTGATTCTCTGTCCAAAAATAATAGCTGCCCGTCTACTGTTCCGCACAGTAAACAGCGGTCGTATATTTTCAGACTCCACATACTGCTGGCGGAAACAGAATACTCTTTTTTCGCAAAAGAACTTCTGTCAACAGTTATAAGTCTTCCGTTTCGAATAGAACAGTATACCCTTTTTTCATCCACAGTCATCCCGCAAATATCAGAACTTAAATCCTCTCCGAGTTTCCATTTGCCGACAATTTCATAATTGTCTTCATTCAAAACATAGAGGGTACAGAAATCACTTATAAAAATTTGCTTTTCATCTGCAACTAAAATTTTGGCCAGACCATCCTTTTCAAATAGGTCTTTTTTGTATACAATTTTTCCCGTGGCTTTCTCAATTTTTTGCAGGCTTCTTTTGCATAGACAATCAATATAATGTTCTTTAACACAAAACCCCAGTACCGGGCTTTCCAAATATACCAAATGCTCCATAATCTCTCCCATACGCAAAATATTGTGCTTTCAGAGTGTGCTTGTCCTGACCTCTGATGAAACCGCTGCATCGATCTGCAAATTTCTTTTTATGCGTTCGGCACCCATTTCAGTAGTATGGAGCCGGAAAGTATTTTCGATTAAGTCATTCATCCTATATCCTCAAACAGTGTGCATCCCATCTCTTTAAACTGCCGGATTTTCTCTTTCAGCAAATCTGAGGTGACACCGAAATATTCAGCGCTGCAGGAAATGCACAAAAAAGAGACTGCCGACCGGTTGAAGAGCTTTTTGTGAAGCCCGATTTCATCGCGGGTCAGCAGTCTGCCGCATTTTTTACAGTACTCCCGTCTATCCACGAACCAACTCTCCGATAAGAATTTTGCACTCGTCCACGGCTATGCTGCAGCGAATTCCGTCTCTGTGGATTCCCATATCCTCCCCGGTAACGGCATCCGTCAGCCGCAGAGCCATGCCGGATTCTGAGTGAATGCCCAGATCGTCAAAGGAGATACTCATGGTATTCTCCCACTCGTTGGCGGAGTCCAGATTAAAGAAGCCCAAGCCCACGCGGCTGCCGCTCAGAATTTTAGCCATGGTGTAGGTTTTTTCCCCATTGTGTCCCAGCATGAACGCAGGTCTGTATTCCTCGTCCTGGTTAATGGAAATCAACCCTTCGCAGAGCAGGGTCTTTCGGTTGGTTTCATCTATATTTCTCAGATCCGCGCCTATAATCAGCGGAGAACCCATGAAAGCCCACATGGCGAAATGCTGCAGATACTGGGTGTCGCTGCAGCCGTCCAGCCCTACGTTCCCCTTGCCGCGCATGCCCGTAATCAGCATGTCCATGTCATTGTAACAGCCGGGACCGTTGTTCTCAAGGTTTTCCACCTGGCTTCTGAAAATATCCTTATAGCTTCTGGGAACGTCGAAGATGTCCCCGGTGGAGCGATAGCTGTGCGCCCCATGGGAACGCATCCAGCTGGAGGGATTGTCCACTCCCCAGTTGCAGGCGGCCAGCAAAATCTCTCTGCCGCAGCTGCGCAGGGCCATGGCCATAGTCAGGTAGGCGTTCTTGCCATTTCCGCTGGCGGGAAAGTTACAGAAGTCATATTTCAGGTAGTCGACTCCCCACTCCGCAAATTGTCTCGCATCCTCAAATTCATGTCCGTAACTGCTTGGATACCCGGCACAGGTCATAAAACCCGCGCAGGAGTACATGCCGAATTTAAGTCCCTTGGAGTGTACATAGTCAGAGACATATTTCATGCCGTGAGGGAACAGGGCCGGGTCAGCTACCAGTTTCCCGTCCACCCGCTCCCTGAGGGACCAGCAATCGTCGATAATCACATACTCATAGCCTGCGTCCTTGTATCCCTTCTCCACAATGACATCTGTCATCTCCATAATCAGCTGCTCGCTGATGTCCTTTCCAAAGGTGTTCCACGAATTCCACCCCATGGGCGCTTTTGCTGCCAGCATAATCCTGTCCTCCTTTTATGATGCATATATTACTGCCTAATCCTATACTACTACAAAATCTGTCTTCTGAAAAGACGGAAAAGGGGTTCCCTGTTCTATTTTCCCATAATGTACCTCCGGCTTTTTCCGCAGATACACAATTTCAAAAAGAATAGTAAAAAGGATTGAAAATATTTCTGAAAGGGTGATAATAAAATTGGAATTCTGAGAACCGTAATACATAGGAGGGCGTTGACATGAAGAAATTCGCAGCCGGTATTTTACAGCCCGCAATATTCTGTGCCGGGCTTGCGGTGATGCTGACCCTGGGACTGTGCGCCTGCGGGGGCAGCGGGAAGAATGAAAGTACAGGCGTAAAAAGCGCGGGTGAGGAAAACTGGGGAGACATTTTGGGAGAGCTTCGGACTGCCGGAGGAAGGAAGCTGGGCCGGGTTCAGCGGTGAAGGGGAGTATGAACTGCAATATCTGAAGAACAGGACGCTGCTGATGGAGCTGTCTGTCTGGACGTTTACGCAGGAGGCTGACGAGAGGCTTTTTTATAAATTAAACGGATACCTGGGCGGAGATTACACGATTGTGGGATTTCCCAGCGGTTACGGGGAATCGGATGAGAGCGGCGGAAGCGGAATGGGCGCTTTTGTCCGCGGCGTAAATCTTATGGCCCTTTCCGCTGTGTCTGAAAATCCGGAGGGCGTCTGGAATTTTGCAAGGTACTATCTGACAGAGGAGTATCAGAGGAGTCTGGAGAGCAGCCTGCCTGTCAACAGACGGCTGCTTGAGGAGTGGGCTCAGGAGGAGACAAGGCGCTCTTATTATACAGATGAGAAGGGAGAAAAGGTGGAATCAGTGACCGCCACTCCCTTTGAGGATAAAAATGTGATGAATATCATCTATGAGGAGATGGGAAGCTATTTTTCCGGCCAGAAGACAGCAGAGGATGCGGCGGCGCTTATCCAGAACCGCGTGCAGATGTATGTGCAGGAAAACCTGTAGCGGATATAGGATTTGCTGCGGAAAGGTATGGTTATTCATTTGAGATACTATATTGCGGATTTGCACTTTTTCCACGAAGCCATGAACACGAAGATGGACTGCCGGGGCTTTAACAGCATGGAAGAAATGAACGAATACATGAAAAATAAATGGAATGGAAAGGTCCGTAAAAATGATGAGGTAGTCATTATCGGAGATTTGTCCTGGGGAACCGCAGAGCAGACAAATCAGCTTCTGGAGCAGCTGAACGGGAGGCTGTATCTGATAACAGGGAATCATGACCGTTTTGTAAATCAGGCGGATTTTAATGCAAACCGTTTTACATGGATTAAGCCCTATGGAGAGCTTTCCGATAACAGGCGGAAGGTGGTCTTGTGCCATTACCCCATTATGTGCTACAATGGACAGTACCGTGTGGATGAAGCAGGCAATCCGAGAACCTATATGCTGTACGGCCATGTCCATAATACCATGGATCAGAGGCTGCTGGAGCAGTTTCAGGAGATAACCCGCAATACAGTGACAGTCAACGCCCAGGGGGAGGAGCAGCGCATTCCATGCAACATGATAAACTGCTTCTGCAAGTATTCGGATTATGAACCTCTTACGCTGGATGAGTGGATTGAACTGGAGAGAAGGAGGAGAGAGGACAATGATACTGGAAACGAAAAGGCTGTTTCTGCGACCCTGGCGGGAAACGGATGCGGAGAATCTATATAAGTATGCAAGCAATCCCGAGGTGGGGCCCATCGCGGGCTGGCCTTCCCATAAGAATGTGGAGGAAAGCCTTTTTGTCATTCAAAATGTACTTAACGGTCCCGAATGCTATGCTATTTGCCTGAAGGAGGAAGGTGCCGATGCCGCCGTGGGCTGTATAGAGCTGAGGCTGAAGGGGCATACGAAAATGACAGAGCAGGAGGATGAGTGTGAGCTTGGCTACTGGCTGGGCAAACCCTTCTGGGGCAGCGGGTATATGCCGGAAGCGGCAGGGGAGATGCTTCGTCATGCTTTTAAAGACCTTGGAATGAAGAAAGTGTGGTGCGGTTATTATGATGGAAACCATAAGTCAAAACGAGTACAGGAAAAAATCGGGTTTCGTTATCAGCGGACTGCGGAAAACGTGGATGTTCCGCTGATGCATGAAAAACGGACGGAGCATGTAAACAGCATATCAAGGGAAGAATGGATATGGAGTGAAATGTTTCGCGCCGCAAAGGCAGTACAGAATGAGCGCAGGATTTCCGACTATATTGATGCCGGCGGCGTGGCGGCAGCGGTTTATTCCAAATGCGGGAATATCTATACCGGCGTATGTGTGGATACCTGCTCTACACTTGGCATCTGCGCGGAGCGGAATGCGATTTTCAATATGCTGACAAACGGGGAGCAGGAGATAGAAAAGGTGCTTGCCATTATGCCGGACGGACGCAGCGGCGCGCCCTGCGGGGCCTGCCGTGAAATGATGGTACAGCTGATGCCGGACGCCTATAAGAATATTGAGATTATGATGGACTATGAAAAGGGCAGGACAATGCTGCTTGGGGAGCTTACGCCTGAGTGGTGGATATAATGCCGGGGAGCAGGACAGTTATCTATTATGGATAACTGTTTTTTCTTGACAATTTTTTTGAAAAATGATACCATATTAGATATTCCAATATTGATTATTCTAATATAGAAACTTTAAGGGATATCTATGAAAAATGCAGATATGATGATTATGATGCACAATCTTTTGGAAGTTTATGAAAGCTTGTGCGTTCCTGTGTGCAGGGAAAACGGATTGACACAAAATGCGTTTGACGTTTTAATGTTTCTGGCCAACAATCCGGAATATAATACGGCAAAGGACATCAGCAGAATTCGTGCCATAAAAGCCAACATTGTATCATTTAGTGTTGACATGCTTGTGAAAGAAGGATACATTGAGCGTTCCGGGATCCCGTCGGATCGCAGAAAGGTTAAGCTTGCCTGTACAAAAAAGGCGGCCCCCCTTATTGAGCGAGGGCGTGTTATACAGCAGGAATTTTATGACGGTATTTTTGCCGGTTTTGAAGCTGACGCTTTAAAAGCACATTTTGAGTATATGGAACAGATACGCAGGAACATAGACGATTTAAAAGCACAGCAGGAAGCAGGAAGGAGCGGATGTAAATGACAGAGATATTGTGGACCATTCTGATTACTTTTTTCGCCGGTATGGGCGCCGGGCTCGGCACAGGCTTCGCTGGAATGAGCGCCGCGGCGGTCATCAGTCCCATGCTGATTACCTTTTTGCACATGGATCCCTATATGGCGGTAGGCATAGCGCTTTCATCGGATGTGCTGGCCAGCGCGGTTTCCGCCTACACATATGGCAAAAATAAAAACATAGATATCAAAAACGGTGTTGTAATGATGGCAAGCGTCCTTGTGTTTACGGTTGTGGGAAGCTATGTTTCAAAGCTTGTGCCGCCTCAGACCATGGGAAATTTCTCCGTATTTATGACGTTTCTTCTGGGAATCAAATTTATTGTGAAGCCGGTTATGACTACAAAGGAGGATATGCAGGCGGTTTCTCCTAAGAAGCGGATAGTCCAGTCCATCCTGTGCGGCGTCATAATAGGCTTTATCTGCGGCTTTATCGGCGCCGGAGGCGGCATGATGATGCTCCTTATATTGACTTCGGTGCTGGGCTATGAACTGAAGACGGCAGTGGGGACCAGCGTATTTATCATGACCTTTACGGCGCTTACGGGAGCTGCTTCTCACTTTGCCCTGGGGGGCATGCCGGATTACACCGTTCTGATTTTATGTGTGCTGTTTACTTTGCTGTGGGCGAGAATAGCGGCGAAATTTGCCAACAAGGCGGAACCTAAAACCCTGAACCGGGCCACAGGTATTGTGCTGGTGGTTCTGGGAATCGCAATTTTCCTGTTTTCCGCACTGACCTGACATAGCAATATTGCTTCAAAAATCAGTTGCGCATCCATAACGGCGCATGGTATAATAATTTTGTTTCGAAATATCTCTGTTTTGAAAAGGAGCTGCGTATGCGGATAGGAGCAGTTGGTTTTCAGATGTACCAGCCGTACATATACAATACAAATACCGTAAGCGGTAACAGCCTGTCTAAGGTGAATCCAATCGGTGATGATTTGCTGTCCTCCGGAACTGACTTTTCGGGCATGACGGATGAGGAGCAGCAGAATCTCAATCCTCTGCGGAGAGGCGAGACGGTTAATTTTGCGGATGTCATTGCCATGCAGATGCAGATGGGCAGGATGAATGCAGATAAAATCATGAAGCCTGTGGCGGAAGAGATACCGGCGGCAGTGGAGCCGGATAACAGCCGGACGCCTGAAGACGCCGGGATGCGTGCGGTGCGAATGACGGATGCGGCGGGAGAAGCGCAGCAGACGGATAACAGGGTGAATGTTCAGCCGGCGGAGGATAAGGATGCAGTCCGGCCCCTGCAGACGGGTGCAAGCCTGTACCAGTTACGGCGCGCGTCATTTGCCTATCAGATGAATATGATTGCATGAGAGTAATGACCGCAGAGCCAGGATAAGCTTGCCCTGCGGTTTTTTGCCGCACGAATGAAGAAGCTGATAAACATAAAGGAGTACAGAGCTATGGATTTGAAAAAACCGATTTCTTATGCGCAGGAGGCCTGCGAAACGCTGATGCGTCTTTATCCCGCGGAGGATCTTCCGCCGAAGGGCCGATTTCATTATCATCAGGGCGTTTTCCTCTCAGGTATGTGCAAAACAGCCGCCCTCTGCGGAGAATCCCGATATATGGATTATGTGGGGGCATGGCTTCATTCTGTCTTTTCTCCGGACGGAAGCCGGATACTGCAGTATGACCACGCTGACCTGGATGACATTCAGCCGGGTATTCTGCTGTATCCTCTCTGGGACGCTACAGGAGATTCCTTTTACCGGACTGCCATGGATGCCGTTATGGCCCAGGTGCCGGACATTCCCCGCTGTGAATGCGGCGGCTTTTATCATAAAGTGAGATGTGTAGGCCAGATGTGGCTGGACGGGTTATATATGGCCTGTCCGTTCATTGCCGAATATGCCCGCCGCTTCCGGCGGCCGGATCTGATGGACCTGGCGGTGCAGGAAATACTGCTGATGCGTAAAAACAACCGGGATTCAAAAACCGGTCTGTGGTATCACGCCTGGGACGAAACCGGGAAGATGTCCTGGGCAAATCCGGATACAGGCTGTTCCGCGGAATTTTGGGGCCGTTCTATGGGCTGGGTGCCTGTGGCAATTCTGGATGTGATGGAGCAGTTGGAACAAATGCCCGGGGAGCAGTCGGGCGGGGCGGATTCCCGCTATGAACAGCTGGCTGATTTTGTGAAAGATTTGCTGGAAGCCCTTTCCCGGTATCAAAGCCCTGACGGACGCTGGTATCAGGTGGTAAATAAGCCGGAACAGCCGGGCAACTGGCTGGAAAATTCCTGTTCCTGCCTGTATGCCGCCGCTATGGCCCGGGGCGTGCGCAGGGGATTATTGGATTCCTCCTGGCTGGAACGCGCCCAGCGCGCCTTCTCAGGTGTTGTGGACTCTCTGACCTGGCAGGGTGAGGATATTCAAATCGGAAATGTGTGTATCGGCACAGGAGTGGGTGACTATGACTTTTACTGTGCCCGTCCTGTTCATGTCAATGATTTGCATGCTGTGGGAGCATTCCTGCTTATGTGTACGGAGCTGCAGGCCGCGCTGGACGACAGTGCCATAGAATAAAGAAAACGGTAAAATGAAGGTTTTGAGGCAAGGAATACAGGAGCGGCTTTATGAACAGGCAGAAAATTTTTAAATGGGTAAAGCGGCAGTACGGGACGGAGCCGGATTATCCCTGGCAGGATGACAATGCGGTGCTGCGGCATCAGAAAAATAATAAATGGTACGGACTTATTATGAGGGTGGAGCGGCACAGGCTGGGACTTTCCGGTGAAGGAGAGGCGGAAGTCCTGAACGTGAAGTGCGACCCTGAGTTGATTGGCGCCCTGCGGACACAGCCGGGATTTCTTCCGGCGTATCATATGAATAAGGCGCAGTGGATCAGTATTTTACTGGATGGCACTGTGCCGGAGAAAGAAATTCAGAATCTGCTGGATATGAGTTACGGGTTGACCCGGCCGAAAAGCGACAGACGATGAAGTTTTCATGACGATTCAAAGTTGGTTTGCATGGTTTACCGCGTTTCAGGGTATTCTATGCCTATGGAGAAAAAAACGGCGAGAACCTTTGACTTTTATGTAATTCTATTTTTCCTGGTTTCCTTTACAGGCTGGCTGTGGGAGGTGGGAATTTTCCTGGTGACGAAGCACGCCTGGATTAACAGGGGAATATACAAGGGCCCTTATCTGCCCATTTATGGGGTAGGAGGGCTTTTGCTGTGGTTTCTGCTGCACCGTCTCAGCAGAAAGCCTTTTGTGACGTTTCTGCTGTCTGCTGTTCTTTGTTCTGCACTGGAATATTTTACCAGCTTCTTTCTGGAATGGAGATGGGGCGTGCGGTGGTGGGATTACAGCGGCTATCACCTGGATTTGAACGGGCGGATCTGCCTGCTGGGGGCGGTGTGCTTCGGTCTGGGGGGCATGGCGCTGAACTGTTATCTCATGCCTCTGTACATGAGACTGTATCACAAAATTTCCCGCAGGCGGCGCCTCATTCTGTGCGGTATTTTCCTGACCGTGTTCCTGCTGGACGTTACTTACTGTGCGGTCAACCCCAACATGGGCTACGGAATTTCGGAGTAACCCTTCGGTTACAGGCGACATGGCTGAACGGCAATTTACATTAGAAAAAGGTGTTTTTTTAATTCTAAAAGTACTATAATGATAAAACGAAAAGAAACGAGAGGATAAATTCAGAAGGAGTACCGTATCATGACAATCAAAGAGCTTTTTATGCCGTCGGACATGACGGTGGGCAGACCCTGGGAGAAAATCGTCATCTTTACCATCCCCATGCTGATCGGAAATATTGCTCAGCAGCTTTACAACACGGTGGACAGCATTGTCATCGGCAAATATGTGGGGGACAATGCCCTGGCGGCGGTGGGCAGCGCCGCACCTATTATGAATCTGCTGCTGGTGCTTTTTGTGGGAATTTCCGTAGGTGCCGGGGTTATGGTGTCCCAGTATTTCGGAGCGAAGCAGAGGGAGGAACTGTCCATCACCATAGGAAACTGTGTGACCCTCACAGGCATTGCATCCGTCATTATTATGGCGCTGGGGGCATTTTTGTCCCGGCCTCTTCTGGAGCTTTTGAATACCCCGGATTCCATTATCGACTGGTGTACCTCTTATTTGGTAATCCTGATGGTGGGCTGTGTGGGAAGCGCTTATTACAATATCCTGTGCGGCATCCTAAGGGGGCTGGGGGATTCCATATCGGCCCTGGTCTACCTTCTGGTGGCTACCGGCATCAATATTGTGCTGGATATACTTTTTGTGGCAAAACTTAATATGGGCGTGGCGGGCGTTGCCTATGCTACAGTGATTGCTCAGGCAGTGTCCGCAGTTCTGTGCTTTGTGCGGCTGATGCGAATGAAGGAGACTTTTGATTTTAAAACGGACTATCTGAAGATGAAGAAGCGTTATTCTATGGAAATTATTCGGCTGGGCCTGCCATCGGGCATTAACCAGGCTATTTTTTCCCTGGCGATGGTTGTGGTGCAGTCCCTGACCAACAGCTTTGGGGAAATGGTGATTGCGGCAAACGTGATTATCATGCGTGTGGACGGCTTTGCCATGATGCCCAACTTTTCCTTCGGTACAGCTATGACTACCTATGCGGGACAGAATGTGGGGGCACAGCGCATGGACCGGGTGGAGCAGGGTACGAAGCAGGGGACGCTGATTGCCGTCGCCACATCCGCGGTGATTACACTTATGATTCTGCTGTTCGGCAGACATCTTATGGCAATTTTCAGCGACACGGAAGAACTGGTGCTCTTAAGCGCCGATATGATGAAGATCCTCGCGGCGGGTTATATTGCAATGGCGGTGACTCAGAGCCTGTCAGGGGTGATGAGGGGCGCAGGCGACACCACCACGCCCATGTGGATTTCCCTTATTGTCACCGTACTTATCCGTGTGCCGCTGGCATACGGAATCGCATATCTTACCAGGACGCCTGAGCTGCCGGACGGACGGTATGAGTGCCTGTGGATTTCCCTTTTGCTCAGTTGGGTTCTGGGTGCGGCGATTACCTGGGGCTGCTACAGGCGGGGAAGGTGGAAGGAGAAATTTAGTAAATCTTAAGTTGTCATCATCAGGCGGGCGAGGTAAAATGTATCCAGTAAATACAGAACAAAGGAAGAAGGAAAGATTATGACCGTCTGGCTTATTTACGCGGGAATACTAATCTATATGGAAGCCGTGTTCCACTTTGGGTGCTTTGGCCTGCAGGGATTTAACCCGATTTTCACTGTGGGGCTGGTTGCGATGATTGCGGCAGTGCAGGCGTTTATCGGCGGATGCTTTTCCGAAAAAGGAGAAAAGCGGGCGTCCAGAATTATGCTGTGGCTGCAGTATGTAGTTTTTGCCGTACAGGCAGTTTATTTTCATATATTTAAGCAGCCCCTGCAGCTGAGAATCATGTTTGAAAGCGGTGCGGACGCCCTGACAAGCTACTGGCGGGAGGCGCTGACAGGGCTGCTGCAGACGCTGCCGCTGTTGCTGCTGCTTATGCTGCCGATTCTGGGCCTTGAGGTGATGAGAAAACTGGGAAAATGGCATCACAAGCCGCTGCATGGCATAAAGAAGCTGCGTATGGGCCTGATTGCCTGGATATCCCTGACCTACTGCATCTGCATTATGATGATTGGCAATATAACAAAGGCCGCTTACGCCGAAGAGTACAGCGAGTTTTATGACCCGGAGACCGTTATGCGCAGTATGGGGGCTATTGCCATGGTGCAGCGGGATGGGCTGTATGAGATTCAGACCTTCTTCGACAATCTCACCCGTCACAGGGACGCGCCTCAGGCCGTATCCGGCAGCAGCGCGGCGGACCAGGGTCTGTCCGGGGCAGGTGTGGTTTCTGTGGGAACGGTGTCAGGGGATGCCCTGTCGGATGCGGAAAACGGGAGCGTTCCCGAACAGGATGATGGGGGAATGGAAGAAGCACCGGAGGAAGACCCGGAACCGGACAGGTCTCCAAACGTCTGGAAAATCGATTTGGCGAAGCTTGCAGAGCTCTCTCAGGACAGCAAGGAGGAAAAATGGCTGGCAGACTATATTGCGGGACTGACACCTACAAACCGCAATGAATATACGGGCATGTTTGAAGGCTACAATCTGATTTTCCTGACTGCAGAAGGGTTCTCTACTTATGCCATACGGGAGGATTTGACGCCCACGCTGTACAAAATGGTGAATTCTTCCTTTGTATTTAACAATTACTATGTCCCGCTGTGGCAGACCAGTACCAGCGACGGTGAGTATGTAAACTGCACGGGACTGATTCCGGATGGACAACACAGTATGAAAAAGAGTGCTGCCAACAATATGTCATGCTGTCTTCCCCGGTTTTTCTCAGAGGAGGGCGTTTACTGCCGGGCGTACCATAACAATACGCTTTCCTATTATGACCGCTATCTGTCCCATCCAAATCTGGGATATGATTTTAAAGCTATCAAACTGGGAAAAGGTCTTTCGGAGGAAGAGTGGGGAGATCAGCTTTTTACCGTAGAAACGCCGGATGCCTGGCCGGGTTCCGATTATGAGATGATGGTGGGAACCGTGGGCGATTATGTCAATGACGAGAGGTTTCATGTGTATTACATGACGGTGTCAGGACACATGAACTATGATTTCTCAGGCAATCGGATGTCCTCCTGGAATAAGGAGGCGGTGTCCGGCCTTGATATGTCCGAGAATGCCAGAGCCTATATTGCCTGCAACATCGAGTTGGATAAAGCCATGGAGTATCTGCTGGATCAGCTGGAGCAGGCGGGAAAGCTGGAGAATACGGTAATCTGTCTCAGTGCGGATCATTACCCCTATGGTATGACGGAGGAGCAATATGAGGAGCTGGCGGGAAAGGATTTGTCCCAGGATATGGATACATACCGCAACAGCTTGATTTTGTGGAATGCCGGAATGGAGGAGCCGGTCTATGTGGATAAGGTCTGCTGCTCAGTGGACATACTGCCCACACTGCTGAACCTGTTCGGCTTTGACTTTGATTCCCGCATGTATGCCGGAAGAGATATTTTTTCCGATGAAGAGGGCCTTGTAATTTTCAATGACAGAAGCTTTGTCAGCGATACGGTGGCCTACAGCCGGAAGCAGAAGACCACTACCTGGAAGGATGAGCTTTCGGAGGAGGAACAGGAAGCGTATATGAGTGCGGCTAAGCAGGATGTGAAGGACAGGTATCAGTTCAGCGCTTATATTCTGCGGAATGACTATTATAATCTGATTCAGCAATGTATAACAGACGGAGATATTTCCCCGGAGACACCTTAGTGATTATACCCTGCGGCTGGTCCGCAGGGTATTTTATCATACAGGAAATTTCGTCGCAACTTGGGAAGAATGCGAAGCATTCTTTGAAGCGGGCATAGCCCGCTTTTTTATTGCCGCGCAGGATTATTATTTAAAATGTTTATATACTAAACAGAACAAACCCTCTTGACATAGAGTGCTAAATAAGATACAGTAAGTATCAGTACAGATACTTTTTGAAAAAAGGGGGAGATAAATTTGACTGTGGAATTGACATCGATTTTAAACTTAGATAAAATTAACATATCAGGGATGATTGCTCCGAAGCCGGAGAGGATGAAATATTATGAGGATTATTATCTGGCGGAGGGGCGGTTTGCAAATGCCGTCATAGTGGATGAGCACTGGAATATCCGTTCCGGCTATATGACTTATCTGCTGGCAAAAAAGTATGGGGTGAGACCTCCTATCTATGAGGTGCGTGCGTCCCGGCCGTTGAGAAAGGTGGTGCGGGGCAGGTATGTGCGCTATCCGGGATGGGAGAAGGGCTTTGCAGACGGACAGACTGAGGATCGAAGGTCTAAGGGAGGAAAGTCTGCGGACAGAAGGAAGGGAGTTTGGCTCTATACTCTGAAGGAACCGGTGGTTCCCGGAGATATTCTGCGCGTTGAGACTCGGAGCGGAGCGTCCAACATCCGAGTGGAGGCGGTGGAATATATCGGGGAGGATGAAAGCTGTGCCGGTATGCGCAGAACCCTGAGGCACGTTAGAAAAAGAAAAAGTGTATTGGAGAGTGGAACATGAGAAAAGCAATGGATTACGTATTTACTTCGGACAATCAGGAAATTTTAATCGAGGGGCTTCAGAAGGAAACCAGGACGCAGGTTATCGGAAACTATGTGAAGTGCCGCAAGGATAAGAAACTGACCCAGGATAATCTGGCGCAGCTGTCCGGCATTTCCCGGCCTAATATCACCAGATTTGAGAGCGGCAAGTACAACCCTTCCCTGGAAATGATGGTGCGCATTGCGGCAGCTATGGACATGGAAGTACAGGTTACCCTTGTCAAGAAAAAGCGCGCAAATAAGAACGGATAAGACCTTTCGGTTGAACCGCCCTACAACAGTCCGTTGCTTTACAGGACATTTTTGCATAGATACAATGTAGGCAGCAGAAAAATATATGATATATACCATGAGGCTGTGCACAAGGGATATGAAAAGGGCGGAAAGGCGGAAGGATGAAAAAGGATAATCGCATTGCAGAAGTAATCAGCAAGGGCAGACAGAATTTGAACATGACGCAGGAAGAGTTTGCCGCAAGGCTGGGAGTGACACCCCAGGCGGTGAGCAAGTGGGAGTGCGGCACGGGAATGCCGGATGTAAGCCTGCTTCCGGGAATTTGCAGCGTGCTGAAGATTAGTGGAAACGCGTTTCTCGGAACAGAAGAAAATCTGGTGGAGAACGGCAGCTTGAAAATGGAACGGGAAATCAGGGAACTCATGTTTGCAGACCCTCTTGTACTGCAGTTCGGAAAAGACCTGGTTCCCTGTTTTGTGGAAGGAGTGCCCACTAACTATGTAAATAAGCGAAGAAGGAGCCTGGTGGCCAGTACGGGAATGCTGATGCCGATTCTGCGTCTGCGTGATCAGACTTGTCTTGAGCCGCTGGAATATCAGATACTTTCCTACGACAAGGTATTGTTTCAGGGAAAGGCAGAAGCGGCGGATGAGCAGACCTTTCAGGCGCTGATTGACAAGACGGTGGAAATTTGCTGCGAGAACTATCATACCATTTTGAACAAGCAGCTGGTAAAAACCATGGTGGACAATATGAAGGCCCTTTATCCGGGCGTGGCGGATGGCCTTGTCCCGGAACGAATCAGTTACCTGGAATTATTACAGTATCTTCGCAAAAAGGTCAAAGAAACTCACAATATTCACGATATGATTCATATTCTGGAGGAATTGGAGAGCAGCCGTTTGAACTTAGAGCAGGATTGATTTTCATACGCAAACCAAAAGAGGGTGTCGCAAAATCATCGGCAACAGATGATTGAGTGACACCCTCTTTGCAATATACCCACGAGGGCGCAAATTGCTTAATTTTTACCTTTAGAGCTTTTTATTCCTCTGTATCCGGCTGAAGATACTCGGACAGAACAGCGTAATCTCCTTCATCTGTACAGACCACCCGGGCCTTCTGCAATTCCCCCGGTTTGCATACGGAGACAACCACATATCGGGAAAGCAGTGATTTTACATTTAAAATGTCGCCTTCATGTGTGTGAAAAAAAACATCACCGGAACATTTTTCCGCAGCCGCAAGAAATTCAGATACATCAACAGTTTCCTTTAATCTCATGCCTGATATCCCCCCAATAAGTTACTGCATATTTATTCTCGAAAGCCTCTGCGGCTATTATAGCATAGTCGCCATAAAAAGAAAACTTTTTTTGCTGAATAAATGGACAAAATGGCCTTTTAGAGATAAAATAGAGTGTGGAATAGACAACAATGAAAGGACAGGAGTTCTATTATGAAGAGAAAATTAGTAGCAGCATTTGTGATAGCGATGACTATGGGTGTCTTGGCAGGATGCGGCGATGACGGAAACGGACCGTCCTCCCCGGTTTCCACCCTGAATCCTTCGCCTATTATAACGGATGATCCGGAAGTGAATCCACCTGAAGGATCTGACGTTCCGGATGAATCCGTTCCGGGCGATGAGGAAGCCGGGGGTGTTGAACTGGGTGACGGCATGATGTCCGGAGGAGAGACACATACCATCGGAACGAGAACGGTGGTAGATGGCAAGATGCAGAGCTGGCTTACCGGCGAGTGGAATGACGAAGCCATCGCTAACAGAAGAAACATGGCAATTATGATACCGAACAACAAGCGGGGCGGCTATAAGGACAGCAGTCCGCTTATGAAGCAGTACGGCATCTCCCGTGCCAGCATTATTTACGAGGCTCCCGTTGAGGGACGCATTACGCGTTTGATGGCTATTATTGAGGATTATGATGATCTGGAATTTATTGGGCCGGTTCGTTCCAGCCGAGATTATTATATTCATGAGGCTATGTCTTTTGACTCCATTTATGTAAACTGGGGTCTGGCAATACCATGGGTAGAGAAGCTGATAGAATCTGAACATATTGACAACATAAGCACGGATCCGGTCATTGACAACAGCTATGACAGGGCATTTGAGCGAAATAAGGATATGATGTCGGGAGCGGCTACGGAGTTTACGGGTGTCCTGAATGTGCAGAAGTATAAGGAAGGCGTTGAAGCCAGGGGTTATGAGAAGGAATACAGGAATACCTTTGTCAAGGCTTTTGAATTTGCGGATGATGGGTATCTGGCAACTTATGATGACTGTCCTGACGCTACAAAGGTTTATCCGGGCGGCACGCAGACAAACTCAGGCGGTTATGGCAGCCATCAGCCCTGCTTTGAGTATAATGCGGAGGACAGACTGTATTACAGGAGCCAGTGGGGAGCGCCTCATACCTGTGGACTGACAGGGGAGCAGCTGACCGTGACCAATGTTATTTTCAAGGTTTGCCATGGTTCCAGAAAAGAGCCGAACAATCCAAAGAGTGATTATCTTGACTTTGTGACAGACGGCAGCGGTAATGCGTATGTGTTTACAAATGGTAAGGTGATTGAGGGCAGGTGGGAGCGTAAGGGTGCAAGTGACCCCAGCTACGGCAATTACTTTAACCCGAATCCTACCATCTACTATGACAAGGCTGGCAATGAAATCGTGTTGAACCAGGGAAAGACCTGGATTTGCTGCATCTGGGATGATTATGAAGAATACATTTTGTGGGAAGAGTAAGAAAACAAAAAAGATTTTTCTGGCAGTCGCAGCAGTTATTTTGCTGCTGAATGCGGCAGCGTGGTGCAGTGCGGCCTTTTGTGACTGGTACATTGCAAATATTTTTCCGTTCTGGGTTAACACTTACGGGCGTTTTACGGGACTTTTTCCCTTTTCCGTGGGTGAATGGCTGATTGCCGCCGGGCTTGTCCTGGCGGCAGCGGCCCTGGTTCTTAGCGCTGTTTGGGCGGTATTTGGAACTGTCAATGCAGTCAGGAGGACCAGAAATCGTATCATGGAGAGAAAAGCTTCAGGAGCGGAGGGAATCGCAGGCGTATGGGTGTATGCAAGACCTGTGCAGATAAGCGGTTTCCGCCGTTTTTCCCGGGGCTTTTACTTATTTTTTGCATGGACGGTGCTGATTGTCTGCCTGATTATGACCCTGAATTGCTTCATCCTGTATCATGCGTCTTCCTTTTCGGAGCGTTGGTTTGGGGAGGATGATGGGGAATATACGCCTGTGGAGCTGGTGGCCATGTACAATCTGGCAGCGGGAGAGTGTAATCGGCTGGCGGAGATAGTGGAGCGGGATGATGGCGGAATGGTGGTTTATGCCGGCACCGACGGAATTCAAATATCCCAGCGGGATGATGAAGGCTGGAGCAGAGGGCTCGGCTGTATGGCGGATGAGGCGCGGGATCTGATGCAGGGTCTGGGAACGGTATATTCACAGCTGGAAGGCTGGTATCCGAGGCCGAAGGCTATGTTTTTTTCCGATTTTATGTGCCAGCAGTATATGCAGGGATATTATTTCCCCTTTTCTATGGAAGCAAACTATAATGACGTTATGCACATCCTGAATATTCCATCTACCATGTGCCATGAGCTGGCGCATTTGAAGGGTTTTATATATGAGGATGAGGCGAGTTTTATCGGTTATCTGGCATGTGTACAGTCAGAGAATGTTTTTTTCCAATATGCAGGTTACCTGAGTGTGTTGAATTATCTGTACAATGATATCAGCAGACTGGAGGAAGAGAATCCGGAGGTTTTTGCGGAGACAGTGGCCGAAATTCAACCTGTAACTGTGTCAGAGCAGGTATGGAAAGATAATGTTTTTGTGTCGGATGAGGAGTGGGAGCGTATCAACGGCAAAGCTCTTATCGATACAGAGGTGGTGGACAAGGCTGCGGATGTGTTTATTGACATGAACCTGAAAATGAACGGCGTGTCTGACGGCAGGGTCAGTTACAGCAGGGTGGTAAAGCTCCTGTTGCAGTATTACAGATAGCAGGAATAAAATCGGTAATAGTTTTTTCTTATATGTATTGACATTTTTCGTCTTTCCATGTAAGATTATTGATGTTGTAGCAAGAGGTTTGTGCTGCATGCCCAGATAGCTCAGTTGGTAGAGCAGAGGACTGAAAATCCTCGTGTCACTGGTTCGATTCCGGTTCTGGGCATTTTTACAGGAACAAAGAAACTGCCGTGGATTTCTCCACAGCAGTTTTTGTTTGTTTAATGTTGTGATGGATACCTGACTATATTGACAGAGAGTCACGAATCTCTTCAAGTGAATCAGTCAGTTCTTCAATACTGCCGCGGAGTTCATCGGCAATATCTGACATGTAATCTGCCGCGTCAGCCAGAATGTCTTCCAGCTCTTCATCCTCGTCTTCGTGGTCATCATTCTCCTGTTCGACCCTTATATTGTCCGCAATGCTGTCTACATCCAGGTTTTCCAGCATGTCACAGGTGGAGGAAAGAGCGTCCAGACTTGCAGAAACTGCATTTAAACGGACACTTGCGCTTGCCTGAAACTCGTTTGTAATCTGCTGCAGGGTATACTGTGCCTTCTGCAAAGCACCTTCCATGATTCCGCGTATGATCTCACCCTTATTTTCCACAATATCCTGAAAATCCTCTGGGGAATCGTAATTACCGTTTTCAATATGGTAAAAAATTTTTTTTGCCTGAGCAACGGCGGAAACGTCAGAGTGATCGGCATCAAAATCCGCTGTATGCGTTTCCGCATCATTCAGGACAATGCTCTGCCCATCGAGGGATGCGGCCTTTTGCTGAAACCCGAAGGTGACGCCTGTTTGCCCGTGAGACTTCTGAAGCGCTTTCGTGCTGTACCAGCTGTTGGTGGGAAAACCGTCGCTGAAAATAATATTGTGCCGCTGAGGCCGCTCTCCTTCAAAGGGATCTACAGTATCCGGAATGTCTGCATATGCGGATACATCCTTTGCGGATAAAATAGTCATATACGCCCTTTGAGCCACAAACCGCAGTTCCGTATACTCATTATCCTCTGTTCGGAAAGGTATCTCATAAAGCTCCCAACCGTTCAGCTTTTTGACGGGAGGAATATAGTTGCGGTTTAAATTGTAATTCAGGCGCTGCTCAAAGTTATTGTTGAAAATAATTTCCAACCGGCACACCTCGTCATTTCTGTCATTTTCCCCGCCGTTCAGCCAGAAGGTAAAGCTGCAGTCCGCATTTTTGGGAAGAAGCAGCGTTTCTGAAACAATTTCCGTCCAGGCGTTAGTCCAGTTGCCGATCATATAGGCCTCCGCCAGCACACCGTCCGGCCCTGTTATAAAGGAGCGGTTGCCTACATTGTCCTTGCATGTCTGATTAAAAGACCATTTGCGCGGATTAAAATACAATTTGTAAATTTGATTCTCTGTCTTATTGTCAGTGCTGTCTATTATGATCTGATTATCCATCTTCATTACCTCCGATTGTTGTCTGCCCTCCGGCAGTGTGGTATCGGACATATTCAGACGAATGATAAAGTCGTTCACATAATATGCCCGACCCTTTTTTACCAGTCCTGCAGCCCGCCGCGGATAGGTCAGACCTATCTGGTTCCCCTCTCCGTCAAGGACCCGGACTGTTTTCTTTCCCTCGGAATCCGTGTTTTTTGCTATGGGTATCCGCCCCTCTTTCCGATTCAATTAAAGTTTACAGGTTACAATTGCCGTTTTTTATTATGGGTGCCTCCCCTGAATTTAAGTATAAATATATAAAGCAGATTTGTCAAAGAGTTTCCCTGAAAATTAAGTGGCACAAAACCTTGAAAATTAGGGGTTGACTTTTGATGTTTCCTATGATAATATTTAATTCGTTCGTAAGAAGCATTATCTGCAGGTGTAGTTCAATGGTAGAACACCAGCCTTCCAAGCTGGATACGTGGGTTCGATTCCCATCACCTGCTTTTGACTCAATATGCGATAGTAGTACAGTTGGTAGTACGCCACCTTGCCAAGGTGGAGGTCGCGGGTTCGAGTCCCGTCTATCGCTCTAAAAAGTTTCATGAATACTGGATTTGCAAGGTTCAGTAATCAAAAGGTAATCAAACCCATTTGGAGTGAGGTGATTACCTTTTATTTTTTACATCATTGGGACTGAAATTCCGGAATGCTGTTCAAAATAACCGTTTTCGCTGCTATGTCCTTGCGGTTGCAGTGGTAATACTGTTCCGTACATGAGATATCCGTATGCCCCATCAGGCTGTTCACCGTTGATGTATCCACGCCAGATGACAACAAAATACTCGCGTATGTCTTTCTGGCCTTATGGGTGGATTTGACATGTACCTCTACTTCTTTACAGACATGGTGCAGATGCAGCCTTACAGTATAGGCCCGAATCCTTGAGCCATCACGCATGAACAGGAATTCTTCGGCAGCGTCCCCATTGCTTCAATGGTCTTTGCCGCCGTAAGTATTACCGACAACGCCCGGCGCACCGTCTTCCATATCTTCTTTTTTGACAACCGGTATCCCCCCCAGTTCCTATGTGCTACCTATAGAATATATAACCGGGATTGAGTAAAATACGGTATGGGGCTACAAATATTGATTCGGAGATTACAGAAGCATATAGCTATTATTTCTTCTCATTTTTCGGAATAGAAACATTTCCTGCCTGCTTTCGGAATTGTTCAAAAGACTTGTAACCGTTTCCCTTACACTGAGGACACGGATTTGCTACTGTACGAATTTGCCCCAACGTGTATGGGCATTTCGGGCATGGCGGTTTTATATGGTAAATTAGTTTCATCTTACTTCCTCCTGCAAAATGGTATAAACAATGCCTCCCGGTTCAAGGAGGCATTATCCATACTGATTCTTTTCTGACATGTCTTTTCATTTTTGTTCGCTCCTGACAATAGAACACATCTAAAGTACATATCAACAATGTCACTTTTTTCTTCTTACACATCATAATCAATTTTTTACTCCGCTATCTGAGAAATGATAAAGGTTTCTGCCATACTTGCAGCATCTGGCATATTGATAAGCAGTTCAACACTGTCAAGAGTATACTGCATGTAATAACTACTGGTATCATCCATATCATTATATGCATATTCTTCCCTCGTTGGTGTACCAAGGATTTCAATCAGTTCATCCCGTGTCTTGTCCAAAGTATATCCATTTCCCATGATTGAGCCCGTATCTCCTATAATCCAGCTGATTTGTCCGGTCTGATAGTCCATTACGAAAATGACACCATCCGTATAACCAAAATACTCGCCGCCTTCATATAGGTACCCATCCACAATTGTGCCATTGTCAGGCCAGCCAAAGACATCATATGCATCTTCCGGCAGGCCGCCTATCCATTTGGCAATCGACTCACCGTGGTAACTTAAATCGATTGCATTTTTTCTTGCATTTACTGTTTCAACCCATTCGTCCGTATAGAGACACACACTGTACAATTCATTGGGTTTATCGCGATTCGTCCAATCAATGGTGATAAGAGCAATTTTATAATCATCCCTCAATGCGCGAAAAGAGGTACCATAATCCTCCTGTTCCTCCCCCCACGCCCATAATGTATAGAATCGATAATTGTAATCTTGAGAATCCTCAAATTTTTTTTGGGCCATGTATCCTTCCACGCCTGTGTCAGAAAAATATTCCCCTAAATATACCCCGTCATCATAATAAAATCCACTGTGTATGCTCCCATAGACTCCATATGAAAGCCTCATGGGATGGAAATAGTATTCATCCTCTAAAATATCTAGGACACGTATCATGGATTTATCCAGATTTTTTTGATTGTATGAACAAAGGCTCCCACTGAGTTCAATATATATCACTTTCCCAGTCTCTTTACTGTAGGTCACATGACTAACATCATCATAATACTTCAGTGAATAATTATAATAATCATCAGCAGTTATTGCATTTTTGTAGGCTGGCTCCTTTTCTCCAAACTCCAATTCAATATCTTCCTTTGTCATATCCAAAAAGCGGGTTACTGGGAGGCCATCAAACAGCAATTCATCAGGGTACTTTATGGGGTCTGGTAAGCTGAATGGCAAGACAATGATTCCAGCCACCACCATAACGACAGCTGCAGTAGTCCTTACTTTGAACGCTCCTGCCATCTTCCTATCATATAAATAGATGCTCTTCGGTTCCACAATCTCACGAATATATGTTGCAATAGCAGATTTTTCTTTCCGCCCCACGAAAGAATGGATCAGTATGGTTATACCTATGACCAGAAAGCAAAGGGCAAACAATATACCATGATAATACTCTATGCAGATTGAACCATATTTCATCAATTCCTGAAGGATTACTCCTATTGTAGCACAGAGCAGTCCGGCGAGCAGCCCGTATAGAATCGCAAACGGAAATGCCAATACCGATCTGAGTCGAGCTTGAACAGTGTGAACAGTAACAAGCCTGACAGTATGGCTGTAAACCTTACCACGCAAACGAACACGCTTTTTGAACTGCCTTGCTGACTTTATTACAGGGCACTTATCTATGTTCTGCTTCAAAAGTGCATGAATATCTGTATCGCTTCCCGCGATCGAGGACGATTCTTCATGAACATCTACTTCCTGCACCGTTTTCATAATCGATTCTATAGGGGCAGTTGCTGTCTGTACAGTTCCTGACGCAGGAGGCGGTACAGATTTGCCTTTGAATAAAGATTCCTCTTCCTTGACAGATTTTTGCTCTGACATTGAAGCCTTCTTTGCAGCCAGAATTGTCGTCTCCTCAGATTCCTGTTTGAGAACAGAAACAGACTTTTCATCATCTCTATTGCCCTGAATCAGTTTCGCACCACATTTCTGACAAAAGGCTGCTCCATCTATTGCTTTAGTACCACATTTAGAACAGAACATTTTTCCTCCTCCCAATCTTCCCAAATGGCTTTATAAGAATAGCCATCCTCTCTGTATGTATCCCACCTATCCTATCAATCACTCGCCAACTTTGGTATATATACGGCTGCTGTTTGAAAGAAATACCGTAAGCGTATCTCCTGTTATAGTATAATCGAAGTATGTGTCGTCCACTACGGTATAACGCAACATGCTAATTCCATCATCCGTTGTATAGGTGTACCACGAAATCGGATATCTATCATTCCACATTCCGCTGAAATCTTCATTGAACTGGTACGACCATACTTCTCCCCATACGCTGACCCACTTCCCGACTATGTCGCCTTCTGTTCCAGATACACGGTAATACTCGCTATCACCCCCTGCTATAGTGATGACTTCATTTTCATCCTTAGTACCTGCCCATTTTCTGGAAATCCAGTACTTGACTTCATGATCGAAAAATGCAGTACAGGAAACCCTGCCGTTAGCGGTTACCCAATAAATCAAATTTGGTTTCAGTGTTCCCAGACTCCAACATTGGAAATCACAAGAGTGAATGGTTCCATCATCGCTGAATTCCAGCATGCCGCCATCATACGATCTCCATCTGCCAACCAGTGAGGGATCCAGACACGGATATTCTCCATAATAGTCTTCTGCAGAACCACCGTACCCCTTCATGCCGCCATCATAATCAGAGTCTGGGTATGTATTGCCGGCCGCTCCCTCTGAGCCACCCGAAGAAAATATGTCATCGGCAGATTGCATCTGTGGTACTATGGTAGCTCCTTGAGTCTGGGCCATCATTTCTTCGTTAAAATCTGCCAGTGCATCAAAAGCATCTTTTAAAGCACCTGATGTAATGAGCACCAATATGACAATGGGAACCAATATCCATGAAATTATTTTAGCAGACTTTCTAAACGATTCCCAAACGTTTGGTTGTTTTCCATGCGATGCATCGGACACCTGCGGTTCAGTGCTATCATGCACGACTTTCGTGCCACAATTGTGGCAAAATCCGGCATCTTCTGGAATCTGTGTCCCACACATATGACAGAACATTATTTTTATCCTCCCTCTTGTTTTTTGCCTGTTGCCTGCAATAACTCATGTGCCTATACAATATCAATATTTCTAGGATAAAGTGATGAGAATGAGCCATATCAGGACACATAGATTGAATCGTCAGCGCACCCCATACAGAATCTTCTTATCATGCCAAAGTTCTATATCCTGCCTAAACCCCTTTACCTAACAAAATGCTGCCTATTATATTTGAGATTCGGTCATTTGTGGGCTACTGTCAGCAGACATTTTCATTTTATCTGACTACTACACATCATCTAGTATTAATGGTATTATAATGCAGAAATGTGTTTTGTTGGTCTACCGACAGCAGACATTTGTACCTGCATTATTCCATACGGACTTCTACATCCCCTCAAAATCTGCAGGCACAATAGCATCAACGAAATCAGTTTCTGCTTATACACCATACTTTTTCTCAAGTTCATCCCATTTCTTTTCTGTTTCTGAGTTGTCAATACTTTTGAACAGGGAATAGATATTTTCATTCATATTCGCAGGCTCTCAGTAGAATCGGGTTATGAGTTCCCAATCCGTAATCCGGAATATCAGGAAGTTTTCCCTTCTTTTTCAGGATGTCACTAATTGTGCGAAAAATTCTTTCGTTGTCATTGGCTTTTTCATTCGATAAAGTCCTCCTTAAAAAGTGCCTCTTGCACTTACAGGGCTATTATAGTGTTATGGAGATTATTGGAAAAAAGAAGTTGATTTCCATGAAAACGGTAATATTGTTCATTTTCGAGATACGTTTGCCGTAACCGGAATCATCACCAATATAGCCAAAACAACAAAGAAATCCTCAGATAGTCAAATAAACGAGTTGCTCAACAAATTGAATGATTCGTATAATAGGATTAAGCATATTACCAAGGAAGAAAGGATAGTATGAGGAAAGTGATAAAAACACTGTTTGACAATAGCTTCCCGTTTACGGAAAGTTAGAGCGTTTTTACGAAATGAGGGGGAATAACCCCAAAAATATGCAAGAAGCTCATTTCTTGCATATTTTTGATTATGAGTAATCAAGAATAATCAGGTACGAATCCCGAAAGCCATTGTTTTTGCGTGCCTAAAAGCCTGCAGATAAAAAGCTTATTCAGGTAAAATGGTATGCGCTATCGGTACTACGCTACGGGCTCTTCATTTTTCCCCGGCTCCACACCTTTGTGGGCTGTGCCTTTGGCGTAGGGCTGCGGAACAGCAGCCGTCCCAGGGCTTTTCCGTTAAATGGAAACAGAGGCCAGAAGTAGCTGAAGCCGCCAAAAGTGGGTGTAGTTGCGGCGGAGAGCAAAACAAGCCCTGAACCGATTAGAAAACCGGGCAGTCCCCAAATACCGGTGACTGCAATCAGTAAGATGCGGTAAATTCTGAGGGCGCCGCTGAATTCTGTACTGGAGATGGAAAGGGAAGCCAGCAGTGTTACCGCGCCGTAAAACAAAGCCTCTACCGAGACCCAGTTTAAGCTGACAGCAATGTCTCCTATGATTAATCCGCCTATCATGGACAGGGAACCGGAAAATTTTCCGGAGCTCAGGGCGGAAGAATATTTAAATAAATCCAGAATGAATTCCACAGCAAGGACATAAAAGAACAGCCGCGGGCCGTCCAAATCAGAGGAGGTCAGGAGGCCCCACCGGGTGGAAATATCCGGAAAATAAGCGGTAAGCAGAAGAAACAGAGGCATTAAGAGCAGGCTCACCGGAATGCACAGAAGACGCACCAGACGGAAGTAAGTGCCCACAGAGGGGCTGCTGTAATAGTCCTCCGGGTTCTGGGTAAACTGGAAGATAGTACAGGGGAGAATCAGTACCACAGGGGAATTGTCTACCAGTACCAAAATATGCCCCTCCAACAGATAGCTGCATGCTACATCCGGCCGCTCCGTAATCTGAAAGGCGGGCAGGGGATTCCACCAGCGTTTTGGGAGCAGCAGTTCCTCCAGGCTTTTAGTCCCCATAGTCAGAGAGGACACCTGCAGTCCGTCAACAGTATCAGACAGCTTTTTCAGAAGCTCACTGTTTACAGATCCTTCCAGATAGGCCAGGGCCACATCGGTTTTGCTTTCCGTTCCCACGCTGTGCATGGCAAAGCAGAGCTTTGGGGAGCGGACTCGGCGCCGGATAAGGTTGGCATTGAACAGCAGCGTCTCAACAAAACCGTCCCTGGATCCCCGGGTGACTCTCTCCAAATCCGGTTCCGCGATGCCTCTTGTGGGATAGGTTCGGGCGTCAATGAGGACGGCCTGGTCAAAACCGTCAATCAGCAGTACAACAGGGCCGCTGAGCACATTGCGGATAAGGGTGTCCCAGGAGTCCACAAGAGAGACCTGGGCGTAACCCAGCCGGGCGCTGACATAGCGTCCGATATTTTGCACCACCCCATCTTCCATATACAGGGGATTTTGCAAATCAGAGAAAATCTGCTGCAGGATTTCCGTCTTGCAAAATCCGTTGACGCCCAGAAAATATGCCCTTGTTTCGCCCAGAATAAGGTTTCTTGTCATAAGATCAAAGCTGTTTTCAAGAGGCAGGGCCCGGCGCAGATATTCTATATTTTCATCAAGCTTTGTGGACAAATTCATGAGGTTCTCGCTTTCGGTTCGTTTTTGCTTAGTTTGTCCTCAGGGCGTCACGGTTATGCAAGTATACTGTTTTGCAGCAGTTCAAATTGTAAGCTGTAAAATGCCCAGTCCAATCAGTAACAGCCCCGAAATGGGATCCGCAGCATTGCCAATCAGGCGAAGAAAACGGCTTTGCCCAAGCCTGTTTCCGCACAGGAGAAAGAGAGCGGAGCATCCGAAGGTCATTGCAGCGGCGGGAAGCAGCGGCAGACCCGCCATGCTGGCGCTTAAGCCGATGCCGATGTTATTTACGGACAGGGTGAGGCTTAAAATCAAGGTTTCCCATATTGACAGACTGGTTCGGGAATTCTCCGGGGATGTCTTTTCACGGATGAATGCCTGTGCATTGTCGGCGGCCTGTACTTCTGCCGTGGTCTGGATTTTAGCCATGGCTTGGGCACGGTGTTTTGCCAAGATGGCGAAAATCCACTTTATAATATAATAAACACCCAGAAGTATCAGAATGATACTGCCGGTACGATCGGCCAGAATGGGGGGCAAAAATGGCAGCAGATGAATTCCGAGACAGGCGGAGAGGCAGGTCCCCAGCAGAGACACGAGACTGATAGTCAGATTTTGCAGTGCTCTGATGCGGACTTTTCGCAGTCCATAGCTGATGCCAACCAGCAGAGCATCCAGGCTGGCGGAAATTCCAAACAGGAGGGAAGGGAGTAATTCCATAATAGGGCTTCCATATATATTCAATTTCCATTTACTATATTCCTGTTTTTGCCATATTGTGATAAAATAATAACCGCAGAGGAAAAGAAGCGGCTGCGAAGCAGCCATTTATTTTCCTGCGGTTATTAACGAGAAAGCGTTGGCGAGAGCCAACAAAGAGCGCGACAGCGCGAGCTTTCGAGTGTGTGTATAGGGAAAAGAAGCGGCTGCGAAGCACAAGGAGGACGCAATGAAATTTGTATACCCCAGAGGATTGAGAAAAGCATTGACTTTCAGTTATGATGATGGTCAGATTTTTGACAGGAGACTGGCAGAGCTGCTGCGGAGCCATGGTATGAAAGGCACGTTTCACCTAAATACCGGCTGTCTGGAGCAGGGAGAGCGGGGAAGCTGCTACATAGCGGAGGGAGAGTTGAAGAGGGTCTATGAGGGACATGAAATTGCCTGCCATGGGGTACAGCACCGCAATCCAACGACCATTACAAAACATCAGCTGCTTCTGGAACTGCAGGAGGACAGAAAAACCCTGGAAAAGCTTACAGGGGAAATGGTGCAGGGAATGTCTTACGCTTTCGGCAATTACAGCCCGGAAGTAATTGATGTGGCGAAAACAGTGGGAATCAAGTATTCCAGAACAGTGAACAGCACTCATAACTTTTTTCCGCCCGCCGATTTTATGCAGTGGCATCCGACCTGTCATCATGATGAGGGCCTTTTGGAGCTGGGGGACTGCTTTCTGGATGCAGCGGAGTATTATGAGCTTCCCCTGATGTATGTCTGGGGACACAGCTTTGAATTCGGACGTTCCGGGGACTGGACTGCTATTGAAGCATTTGTGGAAAAAATGGCGGGCAAAGAGGATATCTGGTATGCATCCAATATGGAGATTTGTAATTATATCAGTGCAGTCCGGCAGCAGGAGTTCTCAGCGGATGGAATGATCATGTACAATCCCACCGCAGTCAGCGTCTGGGTCAATACAGGAGAAGGACTGACAGAGGCAAAACCGGGAGAGGCAAAATATATCGGGGAACACTGAGTAAAAACGTTCACCGTTCAGCCATGCAGGATTTTGCTCGAACAATTTCGACATAATTAAAACAACTTTGACACAAATGAATAAACTCCTGCAATTTTTCCAAGATTGCAGGAGTTATCATTTAATTATATAACATATGTGTTTTAACTGTTTTCTTCGATTAACTTCATGATTGTGCTGATGGAATCCATCTGGCCGCTGCGCGTCATGGCGTCATGATAGTTCTGCCTGTTGAAATACAGTTCATGCACTTTATCCACCAGCAGTTCTGTAGTCAGGTCATCCTCATCAATTACGATGGAAAAGCCCTGAGACTCAAAAGAGCGGGCGTTTAACAGCTGGTCACCCCGGCTGCTTGCTGCAGGAAGGGGAATCAGGATGTTAGGTTTTTTCAGAGCAAGGAGTTCACAGATAGCGTTTGCGCCGGCGCGGGAAATCACCAGGTCTGCCATGGCGAACAAATCCTTCAGTTCTGTCTTCACATATTCAAACTGTTTGTAGCCTGGGGTGTTCAGCAGCAGATTATCCACCTTATCTTTACCGCAGAGATGGACTACCTGATAATCCTCCAGGAGCCTGGGGAGAGCATTCCGCACTGCCTTATTTACATTTGCGGCGCCAAGGCTTCCGCCGATTACCATAATTACAGGCTTGTTGGCGGAAAAACCGCACATGTTCAAACCGGCGATTTTGTTTCCCTGGGAAAGCTCGGAGCGGATAGGGGAGCCGGTGAGTACTGCTTTTTCCGATGGCAAAAGCTTTAAGGTTTCGGGAAAATTACAGCATATTTTCTCTGCTGCGGAAATACAGAGCTTGTTGGCAAGCCCCGGCGTCATGTCTGACTCGTGGATAATACAGGGTATTTTCAGGACAGAGGCAGCGCGAACCACCGGCACACTGACAAAGCCTCCCTTTGAAAAGACCACGCTGGGCATATATTCCTTTAAAAACTTCTTGGCCTCGGAAAAGCCCTTTATGACACGGAAGGGGTCGGTAAAATTTTTCAGGTCAAAATACCGGCGGAATTTTCCGGCAGAAATTCCCACATAAGGAATGTCGAAATCGCTGATAAGCTTTTTCTCAATGCCATCGTGGGAACCCATGTAGGTGATTTCATATCCGGCTTTCTTCAGTGCGGGAAGCAACGCAATATTGGGGGTAACGTGTCCCGCAGTTCCCCCGCCTGTCAATACGATTTTTTTCATATCATGCTCTCCAGTGCTTTTGCCAGCTGGTCGGGGCAGGAGGTGGGCTTCATGCCGCATCGGATGCCCTTCAGTCTGGAAATGGCGTCCTCCGGCTTCATGCCCTTTACCAGTGCGCAGATGCCCTTCAGGTTTCCGTTGCATCCGCCTGTAAACTGGACAGAATCAATAAGGCCGTCCTTTATTTCAATATCGATCTCCTGTGAACAGGTTCCGCTTGTCTTGTACTTCATAATAGTCTTTCTCTCCTTCCTATAAATTATTTAAAGTATAGCAGATTTAATGCCGCCTTTCAATTGTGCTTTTCGAAAACTTTAAAGCATTTTACGGCGTGGAAAACAGGCGTAATTTGTCGATGGAAAAATCTGTAAAAAAAGACAGACATATCTTATAATTAAGAAGTACAAAAGCCGAATTCGTGAAGATGCGAATCCGGCTTGTCTGTTTTTATGGAAAGTTTTGTGGAAAAGAGGTGTGTTATGATTCGTATTTTTGCAGAGCAAAAGGTAGTGTCGATATGCATGTTCGCTTGCCTTGTCCTGAGCATTTTCCTGAAGATATTTTTGGGGATGCTCTATCGGCACATGATAAAAGAGGCGGACAATATGGCTATTACCAACAACAAGCTGCTGAAGCAGTGCAAGATTAAATTTTCAAACTGTTATGAGCTGAACAATGGAATCCACAATATTCCCGTTTTTGTGGACAAGTTTATCAACCGGTTGTCACTGGGTCACTTTTCCTTCGACCTCATTTACCATCTGTCGGGACAGCTGATGCTTTTATCGGTGGTGTTTGCGGGAATCGGCATCTGCCGGAGTATCATGGCAGGGCGCACGCTGGGGGCAATTCTTCCCTTTTACATTGTCAGCTTTCTGGGACTGTATCTGTATTTTTCCGTGTCTACAGTGGCAGACATCAAAGGAAAGAGAAGGGTATTGAAAATTAATCTGGTGGATTATCTGGAAAATCATCTGTCCTCCAGGATGAGCGTAACCCGTCGGGATATGGAGATGCTGTACGGAGATGCAGCGTTCCAGGAAAAGACAGGCGCAGGTGAAGGTGACAGAGGCAGCCGTGGGAAACCGGGGAAAAAGACAGTGGAGCTGATGCCTATGGGCGGGCGATTGACACAGGGAAGAGAGAGTAAGGCTATAGGAGCAGTATTGCAGAGTGGTGCGAGGGAAATGTCACCGGAAACCGATGGCGGACCGCAGGGAGAGCCGATGCAGGAGAATGCCCTGTATGCAGGAACGGGAACGCTGCCGGAGAGCCGCCGCACGGGACAGGCGGAAACCGCCCGGGAAATGTCCCTTGAGACACCGCAGCATACGGTGACGGGGCTGCCTCAGGATGCAGCAGTCACGGAGGAAGAATTAGAAATGCTTTTGAAAGAATTCCTGATCGGCTGACCGGACAGAATTCAGTATTTTGTTCTTGAATTTGCCATATATCTTTGCTACACTTATTTCAGGATAAAAAGTATGAAACGCCGCCTGAAGACGGCAGAATGAGAGGTAAAGATGGGCAGACAAGTTACTTTCGATTATTCCAAGACAAGTTCCTTTATTTCCCAGGAGGAGGTCAGCTACATGAAGAAGCTGGCGCTGGACGCAAAGGAGGTTCTGGTGTCCAAATCCGGAGCAGGAAATGATTTTCTGGGCTGGATTGACCTTCCGGTGGATTATGACAAGGAAGAGTTTGCAAGAATTAAGGAGGCAGCAGAGAAGATTCAGGGTGATTCCGAGGTGCTGCTGGTAATCGGCATCGGCGGTTCTTATCTGGGTGCCAGGGCGGCCATCGAATTTTTGGGGCACAGTTTTTATAATGTTTTGGGCAGAGACAAGAGGAAGACTCCGGAGATTTATTTCTGCGGCAATTCTATCAGCTCTACCTATTTAAAGCATCTGATGGATGTGGTGGGAGACAGGGACTTCTCTATCAATATGATTTCCAAATCCGGCACCACTACAGAGCCCGCCATTGCGTTCCGTGTGTTCAAGGAACTGTTGGAGAAAAAGTATGGCAAGGAGGGGGCGGCGAAGAGAATTTATGCCACCACGGACAAGGCAAAGGGAAGCTTGAAGAACCTGGCCGACGAGGAAGGCTACGAAACCTTTGTGGTTCCTGACGACGTAGGAGGACGCTTCTCTGTATTAACTGCTGTGGGTCTGCTCCCCATCGCTGTCAGCGGCGCTGACATTGACAAGCTTATGGAAGGCGCGGCAAGCGGACGCAAGCGCGCTCTGGAGAACGAGTTTGAAAGCAACGACGCCCTGCAGTATGCGGCGCTGAGAAATATCCTGCTGCGCAAGGGTAAAAGTGTAGAAATTCTGGCAAACTATGAGCCTGCGGTTCATTATGTGTCCGAGTGGTGGAAGCAGTTGTTTGGTGAGAGCGAGGGCAAGGATCAGAAGGGACTGTTCCCGGCAAGTGTGGATCTTACCACAGATCTGCATTCCATGGGCCAGTTTATTCAGGATGGATCAAGAATTATGTTTGAGACAGTAATCAATGTGGAGACCTCCAGAGAAGAGCTGATTATCGGCGAGGAACCGGTGGATCTTGATGGGCTGAACTATCTGGCCGGCAAGAGCGTTGACTTTGTGAACAAGAGCGCCATGAACGGAACCATACTGGCTCACACTGACGGAAATGTTCCTAATTTCATGGTAAATGTTCCGGAAGTAAATGAGTTTTATCTGGGAGAGCTGTTCTACTTCTTTGAGTTTGCCTGCGGCGTCAGCGGTTATCTGCTGGGAGTGAATCCCTTTAACCAGCCCGGTGTTGAGAGCTACAAGAAGAATATGTTTGCCCTTCTTGGAAAGCCCGGCTATGAGGCGCAGAGAGAAGAGCTGATGAAGAGACTGCAGTGATAGGTAATTACCCATAGGTGATTTTACCAAGGGATTTCGAATAGTTACAGTAACAGGGCTGTCACCCGGCATATATGGCCTGGCCGGGCGGCAGCCCGATTTTTGCCATGTGCCTTTTCGGCGGTGTACTGTTTATGTATTGCAAGTCGACATATAAGGAGGAGCGGCATGAGAATGATACTTTGCATTATTGGTGCGGCATTTGGAGCATTGTCAATGGCAGCGGCGTTAAGCCGGATAAAAGCAAAAGAAAAGGAACTGTCCCATGTCATAATGTCCGTGGGATCGGTTTTTTTAATTGGATCGGTGGTTTTCAATCTGCTGAAACTTGGTATTGACTGGATAGCTGCTTTGATTGGAACAGCAATGATTTGCATTGCCGCCGTGTGGAACGGTAAAAGAAACGGGAACTTTCATATACAGCATCATATTATTCGCATCGTGTTGTCGTCTGTGCTGGTAATCGGTTTTATTTTTTTGTAATCATGCAGGCCGGCAGAGAAACTTTATGAATGAATTCGGAATGAACGGAAGATGTGATGCGGCAGTATCAGACAGGGATTTTGAGATCGCATGGACCGGAAGGAGAGGGCTTGGGAATGAAGATTGTAATTTTGGAACGGAACAGTGTGGGAGAGGATGTGTCTGTGGACTGCATCAGTGATTTCGGGGAAGTGACAGTGTATCCAAATACCGTGACCGTGGATGAGGTACGGGAGCGGGTGAGGGACGCGGATATTGTCATTGCCAACAAATCTCCTTTGAGAGAGGAGACACTTAAGGATGCGCCCGGGGTGAAGCTTATCTGTGAATTTGCCACAGGCTTTGACAACTGTGACCTGGAATATTGCAGCCTGCGCGGAATCAAAGTGACAAATGTGCGGGACTATTGTACGGCTATGGTTGCCCAGCATACCTTTTGTCTGGCGCTGGCGCTGGGCGAGAAGCTGCCGTATTATGATACCTATGTCAAATCCGGGAAATACAGTGCCCAGGACCGTTTTTCTAACTTTGACCTGCCATTTTATGAGCTTGAGGGAAAGACCTGGGGCATTGTAGGAATGGGAAATATCGGAAGACGGGTGGCGAGGATTGCGGAGGCCCTTGGGTGCCGGGTGATATTTTATTCTGTGACGGGAAAGAGTACCTGCCGAGAATATCCTCAGGTAGATTTTGACACTCTGTTATCTGAGAGCGATTTTTTGTCCCTGCATTGTCCCCTGAGCAGTCTGACAGAGAATTTGATTGACGGGGATGCCTTAAAAAAGATGAAAAAGACAGCAATCCTCCTGAATGTGGCAAGGGGAAGAGTAGTGGATAATGCAGCCCTGTATGAAGCACTGGTGCGGGGAGAGATACAGGCAGCAGGCCTGGATGTGGTGGAGAAAGAACCGCTGGAGACTTCCAATCCCTTAAGCAGGCTGCAGGACAGTAATCGCCTGATTATCACACCGCATCTGGCCTGGGCCAGCGTGGAGGCCAGAACCAGATGCGTGTGGGAGGCTCATGAAAATATTGCTGCCTTTCTCCGGGGAGAGGAGCGGAATGTGGTGAATCCCTGACACACTATAATGTGGGCCTGTATAGGGAGGCGTCTATTTTTGCTTGGACTTGCTGCGTTTTTCATATTGAAACAGGGCAAATGCCAGAAGCAGAACAGCCGCAAACAATATGGCTTCACACAAAATCAGAGGCAGTCTGCCGGAGAGAAGAATCATTCCTGCATCCATAAAGGCGTGCAGGAAAATTGAGAGCACATAAAGTCCGGTTTTGCGGTTTCTGACTGCCAGGTATATGAGATAGGACAGAACTACATGAAGCAGCATGGTGATGATACGCTCCACGCCTGCCACATAAAACAGGTAGCTGGAGGTGGTTCCCAGAGCAGCCAGCTGCCGCAGTATGGTTTGCTGTGTATCCGTGTCATAGGCGGAGAGCAGAGAGCCCAGGGAGCCGCTGTTGATCAGCAGGGTGTAAATAAGATTGTTGATATAGGTCAGGCCTACAACCAGAATTGCCTCAGTACCCCCGTGGCCGATGCCGTACAAGATGGCATTTTCCCGGTTTAAGGTGTTTTTCATACAGAATTTCATGGCAAGAAAGCGGCCGGTCTCTTCAAACAGGCCTGCGGCCAGACCGCCGTAAATGGCATAAAGCCAGATGTTGCCGGTAAACAGTGTGCCGGCAGCGCGGAGAACGACTGTGTGCAGGATTTGTTCCAGCACCATGGCGGATATTATAAAGGTGGCGGCACCGATAAAGAAACTGGAAACTTTGATTTTTCCCTTCCATTTTTGTACCGCAATAATACAGGCGGCGATGGGGAGCACGATGCAAATAAGCAGTGTGAATACCATTGCGCTTATGTTTGCTGCGGAAACAGGTGTTATAGAATCAGGTGTCATGTATTTATTCTCCCTTCAAATGATGTTATTAAGTGCCGCCCCTGCTTTCACGCTATCAGGGCAGCATGGATGTTTGTAAGCCAAATATATACCCTCTACCTGGTGGAAGGTCAATCTCAATATCTGTTTTTTCTGTTTTCTTAAACCCTGCAAGCTTGACAAGCAATAGGATTCATAGTAGAGTAACAGTATTGTTCAAACGGCAACAGGCATGGCGATATAAAACTGCTGAAGTTAGCGATATGGCTGACAATTTTGGAGAAGGTATATTATGGTAGATAAGGTAATAGCTCTTTGCAAAAAATACCAGGAGATATTGATTTACCTCATTGTAGGTGTGATGACGACGGTTGTTTCCTGGGGAGCGGCGTATTTGGGGAAGCTGATTCTGGACATGGATATTCCCTGGCAGAATACGGTAAACAATACCTTCAGCTGGCTGGTGGGTGTGCTTTTTGCCTATCCGCTGAACCGCAGATGGGTATTTAAAAGCACCAACCCTAAGATTATAAAGGAATTTTTTGGTTTTGCCGTATCCCGTATATCCACCCTGATTATGGATATTGCCATCATGTGGCTGACAGTAAATGTCATCGAGATGGATTATTGGATTGCAAAAATCTGTATATCCTCTGTAATCGTTACCATTGCCAACTATGTGTTCAGCAAGCTGCTGATTTTTAAGAAGAAATCTTAAATATGCTTTACCAGCTCTTTTACCAGAGCTGCAGAGTGTTTTGCCGCGGCTGCCTCAAAGACGGGGTAGTCCATTTCTGCGCTGTTATCCGCCTTGTCGGAGATGGCGCGGATGATGACAAAAGGGATGCCGTTCAGGTAAGCGCCGTGTGCAATGGAAGCGCCTTCCATCTCGGCACAGTCTCCCTGATATTCCCGAATCAGCCGTTCCTTGATTTCGTTTCCGGAGATAAACTGGTCGCCGCTGACAACACGGCCCAAACACGCGTGGATGTCGGAGTTGACTTTTTCGCAGGCTTCTTTTGCCAACTGTGCCAGCCGCTCATCTGCCGGAAATTCCCGTAGACCCAGCTGAGGCACTTCACCTGGCTTGTAGCCGAAAATTGTGGCATCCACATCATGATGCAGGGCGTCTCTGGAAATCAGGATGTCGCCGATGTCCAGTTTCGGATTCAGAGATCCGGCAACACCGGTATTGATAATGTGGGTTACCTCAAACATGTCAGCCAGAATCTGGGTACACAGTGCAGCATTGACCTTGCCGACGCCGCTTCTGACGATAACTACGGGCGCGTTGTTTAATGTACCCTCATAAAATTCCATATTTGCTTTTTTTTCAATTTTGGAGACGGTCATTGCCGCCTTCAGTTCATCAACCTCGAGCTCCATGGCTCCGATAATTCCGATTTTGCTCATTGTATTGTTTCCTCATTTTTTGATAATTGTACGGACTGCTTTGGACGGTTTCTCCTGTCATTCGGGGTAATTAAGGCGGTCGCTTCCGATATGGTAAAGCACATTGTCCAGATACCGTTTTGCCAGCCAGTTTGCCATCCCCAGGTTCATGTCCAGATAATTCCCACAGTCTTTCGGGGAAGCGCCGGGTACCTCGTCCTTGAAATCCCGGATAAATTCATACATTTCCACCATCAGGGGAACAATATCCTGGGAGTTGTAGTCCCCCGCCAGCAACAGATAAAATCCGGTGCGGCAGCCCATGGGGCCGAAATAGATAGTTTTCTCCCCGTAGACGGGGTGATTTCTTAAGAAGGTAGCGCCCAAATGCTCGATGGTATGTACCTCCGCGGTATTCATGACAGGCTCCTCGTTGGGGCTTGTCATACGCAGGTCAAAGGTGGTAATCACCTCTGCGCCCACATTGTCCTTGCGGGATACATATATGCCGGGCTGCAGTTTGATATGGTCGATGGTAAAGCTTGTAATTTTTTCCATAAGAGTCCTCCCTTTGCATAATATATTTAAGTATACACCAAAAGAGGTGTAAAGGGAAGGAAAGTTTCTTAGAAGCCGGATGGGGAAGGGCGGGTATCGCTGCGGGTTTCATAGTAAGAGTGAACCAGGCTTTGGTAGCCCCAATCTTTCACGGTCTGATAGCGTATACGGAAGTTTCCCTTATAATGTCTGCCAGTGACGGCATAGCGGATGTATTGCAGGAAATAGGCGTCCAGTTCCTTAAGACCGTCGTCTACTGTGAGACAGGGGAAGAACCAGCGGCTCCAGGTGAAGTCGTCATTTGCGTCGGAATGGCCGTAAAATTTGCGGTTCATAGCATGAATCAGGCCGATGGCCGCCTTTTCGGGGGCGAGTCCCTTCTTCCGCTGCCAGCGGCGCAGTGCCTCGGCCTTGCGCTTTATCTTTGCCTTTGTTTTGCGCAGGGTATTTTCAGACAGGTCAATTTCACCTTTACGATAGCAGAAGCCAAGAAATTCCCAGGCTTCTCCGGGGGCGGAGGTATGTATTTTGTCCGGGTTCAGACGGAGGCCAAGCTCCTGTATCTGCGAACGCAGGATATTCTCATATTCAGCCAGTTTCTCCCGGCTGTCCGCAAAAAGCAGGATATCGTCAGAGTAGCGGAAATATGTGACATTACTGTCATAAAAGTAAAAGTCTGTATCCCGAAGGAATACGTTTGCAAAAAACGGCGAGATAGGAGTACCGGCCATGGCCCCGTGCCGTTCTCTGATGATATGTCCGTCCTCCAGAACCCGGTCCTCCCGCAGAATATGCGCAAACAGCTCATACAGTGCAAGGTCCCGTTCTTTGACAAAGGAAAGCTTTGACAGCAGTTTTTCCACATCAATGGAATTAAAATAGTTGCTGATGTCTGCCTTCAGACAGTATTGTTCGCTGATATGCGGATTCCTGCGAATGAGGCCGATGGCGTCCTTTACGCCCCGGGAGCGGCGGAAGGCATAGCAATTACGGCAAAACCAGTCGTCAAACCGGAAGAGCTGCCAGGCAATGTATTTCAGGAAAAGCCCCTCGTCGCCCTCAAAGGAATAGACAATACGTTTTTTACTGGTCCCCTCTTTATTTACGGTGCGCTTTTGGGGAAGGGTGGCGGGAAAACAACCCTGCTCCCACAGAGCGCACAGGGGCAGATAGGCTTTCCTGTCGATAAAGTCGCGGAGAGCCTTGTCTTCTGCGGCATTTAAGTGCCGGTTTTGGAGTTTGTGTTCATAGAAGCGCTGCCAGCTTTCGGGGCAGGAGGCTTCGCTGAGAATGCTTTGCTGAGTGGACATATGATTTCCTCTGGGATTCAGAAAACTTTGGCTGATACAAAAAAGAAAGAGAAAATGATTTGAAGGAATCAAACCGTGTTGATTCCCACCGGACTGAACGGATTCCCACTGCCCGTAAAATGCCGGCGCAGAAGCGCCGGTAACGGAATGCGCTTTATCCTTCGCGGGCGCAGCAAAACTGCATTTCTCTTTCTTTTTTATATTGATTATTCAAATTGTATGATGTGGTCTGATTTCAGGAGGGCATGACTGCCTTGAGCCGCTCCGCAATGTAGGTCTTGCGGTTAGGCAGATGCATCAGCAGGTGGAAAGAACCTACACCCTGATTTCTGCAGGCGGCATGAGCACGCTGTACATATTGGCTGCGATACTGGTACTGCTCCAGCAGCATAATCATGACCTTGGGCTGCCCGTTCAGGTAAAGCCCATAGTCAAAGCTGCGGGCCTGTGCGTCAGCACCTAATTCTGTAGCGGGAATATTCCGGCGCAGCTCATAGCCGGGCCAGTCTTGGACGGCAATCATCTCAATGCGCCGACTCACTGTACTTTTATCGTGACAGCAGTCCGCATCATCTCCGGTCTCATTTTCGCGGCCGTGCTCCAACACTGCAGGGCTGCTGACTTTTACGGGAACATTGGGGGAAGAACCCGCCTCGGCAGAGGAGCTGTTTCCTCTGATGGCTCCCTTTATATTGTCCATCACATTGTCAACCACGCTGTCTACAGCGCCGGAAATGATTTTGCGAGTTTCCCTTTTTAACAGATTGTCCAAAAATCCCATGTCCCGATCCCCCTTGCCCGTTTTAGCGGATTGTCTGACCTAAATCGTATCATAACAAAAGAGCTTTGGCAAGCGAAATTATTTGATGCGCCAGTAACCGTCAGCACTGCGATCCAGCATTCTCTCGCTTATCATATCCCGGCGAATGGTGCAAAAATCATCATGGAAATCGGCGATGATGAGATTGACTTCTTTTTCCGAATACAGTCGGTCAAATTCAAAGGACTGCACAATTACTTCCAGAATAATCCGCTGTTTCTTGCGCTGTGCCGGAATGGATTTCAGCTTTCCGTATTCGAAAAAGGTATCAATTACCTTCTGCCTGTATTCGGCATCCCGCTGTGCCTGCAGTTCTGCTTCGTCAGACTTTTTCAGCAGAATTTCCAGAATGGTGGTCTCAAAAATTTCTCTGTTCAGCGAGTACATTGTATAGTACTGGCTTTTGCAGGAAGTCACCGCACCTGCGTCCGTCAGCTTTTTCAGATGAAAGGAGACCGTAGACGCAGTGATGCCCAGCCGTTCAGCCAGACGCTCCACATACATATCCTCAACGGCCAGGGACTTTAGAATCTGAAGCCGCGATTTGTCGGCCAGGCACTTAAACAGGCTGATTGCTTCCGATTCCGTCATTTTGATACTCATGCCTTCACCTCCCGGATTTGCTCAAACAAGGCCTTGATTTCCTGTGCTGTCTCAAGCTTTACAGTCTCTGCCTGCATTTTATGCACATCGTCATGCTGCACTGCCTTTTCATAAGACGCCTTCCAGCTTGCCGGAATTTCTTCCAGCTTAAGCAGGAAAAAGCGATTTGCAGCATCTGCATCGCCGTCGCAGGTTTTCAGCGCGACAGTAAAGACAGTCCGAAAAATATCATAGATGTTGGCTCTTATCTTTTCAAAATCGGACTCATCGCATCGATCGTCTGCGAGCAGCTTTTCCCGGCGCGTTTCACAAGCCGCAATTTGACCGTCAAACCATGAGATAAACTCCACTTGTTTCTCTTCCATTATACAATTTTGCATATAAATGTAAATCCTCCATTCTTTATTCTTTCAGTGTATATGATTATATATAAATCGAATCAAAGTGTCAATAATATTTTGATAAATATAAAAATAAATATAAAAACTTGATTTTGCACATATAATATTAACAAATGTGGAAATCACATTTTCAACTATTATATTTGTGTCATAAATCTTGCATTATGCTATACGCAAAAGGCAGGCTTAAAAAATTGACACAGATTATTCCATATGTTATCATGATGCAACATACAGCAAAAGTGCGGCAAATTATGAGACAAATGATAAGGAGGAAAAAACAATGGCAGAAGCGCACAAAAAGGGATTTAATGATAAGCTTGTGTGGGAGGATTTGGAGAATTGCTGCAGAAGCGAGGATGTATGCGTCCGGTGCCAAAAGGAAGAGTGCATAATCGGCTATGCAAAACAATGTGTCAGGGAATATCAGAACGAGCCTAAAAAGGAAGTGCCCGACGGAACGGAGCATATTCCTACAATGGACTGCAAAGTATTTGAGGAAGTAGACCTGGAAACAGCAATTGCACATATTTTAAAAGAGTGTAAGGACTGTAAAGAAGATCATGTTGAGGATTGCATTATCAATGTTATTCGCAACTGCTATGAGGTAGGATTGTTCGGAGATGTGCAGCCATATGAAGGAAGCACCCTCCAATATGTCATGCGCCTTAAAACGGAGTTCCCGGAGAGATCTGTAAAGATTGCAGAAGCATACAGGAGTTGAGCAGGTGAAGGAGATGAATAGATGAATCCCGCATCCATTTTAAAATTAATGAGCGCGAAAGCACAGTTTGAGCGCAGTCATCCAAAGTTTATGGCCTTTGTGAAGAAAGTATTCTCCAGGCCCATGGAGGAGGGAACAATATTGGAGGTCACTGTCACCAGGCCTGGTGAGGAACCGCTGACTGCAAATATTAAGATACAGCAGTCGGATCTGGAACTGCTGGCGGAGCTGAAGGAACAGCTTGGCAGTTATAAATGAGATAATCTGTTAATCAGAAGGCGCTTTTTGGAGCAGGGCAGCTTCAGGGAAGCGCCTTTTGTAATAATTTCCTGCTCTGTGTCATTCCGGCATCGACTATTTTCTGCCGGAAGGTTTTGGAAGTATACTGATATCCCCTGTCGGAATGAAAGAGAGGTTTTACGCCCGGATTCGCTAAGAGGGCTTTAATTATACTTTCCTGTCTGCATTTCGGACAGTATAGAGGAAAATTCTTTAACTCTGTATCTGCCCGTATCTGCAATCTTGTCTTATTTCCGCAGATAGGACAGCGAACCCATTCCGTATGTTCCATACCGAACCTCTTTCTAATTCTCAATATCAATACTCTTTTTGTGTTGAATATGTATGCCTATATGACCGATACCCAAAATAAGCGTTGCTATCAACATACATACAACTTTTCCATACATTCCTAACATAAAGAAAGCAATTACTGGCAGAGTTGCCCCGGCAAGGGGTATACCTAAAAAACTACTGTAAAAGTCTGATAATTTGCGTTCACTCCGAAAATAACGTACCCACCATGCTTCATACATTATCATTAAAATGAAAGCTGCAATCAGCCATAAAGACCAAAGCGTCCATTTATGTATATTAAAATCGGAAAACACCAATGAACAGCAGCAAGTCAATATTTCCCCCAATCTTTCAAAAAGCAGCAAGATTTTATTTTCTTTTTCAGATGTATATCCTTGTGGCTTTCTTTTTGACCATATTATATTGGGGATAAATAACATCAACAAAAAAAGTAATCCTATATATGAAAATCCAAAATTTCCAAACATATTGTTATCCTCCGGCTAAAAGTTTTTTTGCTTCCTTGCACCATTCCAAATATGTCTGATAGGTTTTTATCCCAAATTCA